>Ga0209064_1000038_pt1 | contig 279870 bp, 204 predicted proteins | sample Inofromicrocosms_FD_187498 | JGI IMG/M metagenome (GOLD analysis project Ga0209064, IMG submission 187498) | Mouse cecum microbial communities from Vienna, Austria - Inoculum for glucosamine and mucus D2O microcosms (SPAdes) (version 2) | ecosystem: Host-associated > Mammals > Digestive system... | reverse complement strand
TGCCGATGCCTTCATGAATCTGCACTCAATCGTCGAGACAACCAAGAAGCACGGCAACTCGCCCTACAACGCAATCCTCGCCCTTTTCTAAACGGCGACTACATCGGCGCGTCCGCTGAATAGTTACAAATTACGGATGCATTTCTTAATTTGAGACAAAACCTCCGCATTATCTGTAATCAATGAATTTGTTAAATAAATCAACATATTTAAAAAATATCATCTTCTGGATCAAAGAATCCCAATGGCCAATCCTTAATTTGACCACGGTTATTGAATTGAGTATTAAAGACGGATGTGTTTCCTGTATTGGAATCTTTATTAAAAACCAAGATACTAACATCACTTGGATTTACGAATCTCTCTCTGATTCTTCTACCAATTCTATTTATAAATGTCGGGCTATGAGATTCGACTATAAAAATAGTTTTTGTATTTTGCTCATCACCCATTATAGCAGCTTTTAGTATTGCATCAGCTAGTTTTGCTTGCAACGCTGGATGCAAGTGAAGTTCAGGTTGTTCGATTAGAGATGTAACTACCGGCTGGCGATAATAATCCAGAGTGTTAAATCGTTTTCTCTCCTGCACAAACCATAATTTAGTTATTATTGGTAATATTTGAGAATAACCAAATCCGACATCTGCAATATTATACTCACTCTCACCTTCCCGCAGATTAATTGTCTGGTGTCCAGTATTATTTCTTACGATGATTTTAATTCCTAAGACTCTTTTCACAAAATCATTATATGAAATTCTTTGCGTTTCTGTCAAAGAATCTATAAATTCAGAAAGATTCCTTCCGAAAGAATCTATACGATTAACCTGTAGTCCTTGATTGCGATAATATCGTTTTGCTTCTGCACGAAGAGGTGCTACATAATCACAGTTTTCAAAATAGTTAGCTAAATCTAAACTGATGGACGGCCATATAGAATAAATGTACAGTCCTAATATTCCATTGTATAATTCTACGAATATTGGAGTGTTCGTAGTCCATGTTTTAGCATTATCATTTAAAGATTTTATATCATCAAAATCCTTTACTCTTTTCAGAAATTCGACCTTATCAAGAGTCCACATTCTAATAAGAGGACTCAGACGGTGAATGTGTGAGAATCGTTTACCACAAACTTTTCTCAGAACGCTAAGCGTTTTCTCTATTAATGTTGATTCTAAAGAGGATATTGGCTGGAGATCATTTGAGGGATTGACTTGCAACATTGGCAATAGTCCCATATCTAAGCCACGTCTCCATGTATATGAAATAATCCCATTTTCGCGCCCATCAATGAGCATCCTTAATTGTCCATTTCGGTCAGTTAAGCTCAATTCTACATTAATACTCGCTAAATTCAAAAGTACTTTTGAAATATAAGCCCCCTTTGAATCCGAAGTATAATGTATGCTCACCTCCATATCTGGAATAATCGTCTGTAAAGAGGTATTGTGTTGCCGAAAAAGGCGCAACATTTGTGTCCTAAATAATTGAATGGACTTTAAGGCAAACGAAAATACGATACCTTCATCTAAGGATGCATTTTTATTTTTTGATGTTTCAAAGTCTCCAAAATCAACTAACGCATCATCAAACCAAGCAATTGGTCCCCTAAGTCGCTTTGTTACTGATTGAGCAAGTAATAAAAATGCTCTAAGAAATGTACTTTTCCCAGAACTATTAGCACCGACTAATATATTGACAGGTTTAAGTTCAATAAACCCCGTATCTTTAAGGGATCTTAAATTTTGAATCCTAATTGCGGAAATCATGCTACTCAATATTATTTTATTGTTTTCCACTGCCCCCCCCTTTTGGGACCTGTATAACTCACGATTTTAGAAAGCGCAGCTAGTTCTCGCTCTATTGTTTTAACGGAGACTCCTATCGAAATCGCTATGTCACGTCTGGTCATATGTGGATTATCGTTGATAAGAGCGATTATTCTCTGTTGTCGTTCCGTCAGGTTTTTAGCGACATTTTTAGCGACATTTTTAGCGACATTATCGGAGTCTCCAATTCTCTGAATCGCTGATTTCAATGGAAATGAAATCGTGGCATAAGTGCGGTCACTCTCTATTGTCGGAGTAGTTCCTGTCAACTTTTCCCAACTAGCGAGCTTGTTCATGCCATATCCAGCGTTCTCTGCAATGCCGACATAGCGGAACAACTTTGCGAGTGTCTGGTTGCGTAGTTTTGAATAAACCTTTCCGAGAATATCTTTTACCGGGAGTGGGAATGAGCCCCCGTTCATAAACTCAATGTGGTCGGTATATACACGGATGCAAGAGCGCATCGAATCAAAGTGGTCGCAGTGCATAACCATGTTTGCCAACGCCTCACGCAGTACGTTATTTTGGCTTTCGTCAGTGGTTGCGAAACCATCCTCTTTGATATGTATCGGGGCATCTACCAATGTCCGGAAACGGCGGAGTGTGATCTGTACTGCCTCCCAGATATTTTCCTGTTCTGGAATCCTGTATGTATATCTTACTTCCGCCTCTTGAATTGTCGGGGCGGGAATCTCGATGTAATCAACGCAAAATATCGGTACATATCTCAACACATAAGGAGCCTTTCCAAACATCAGCAACCCAGCGAATGTGAGCAATCCCTTGTTTGTGATGTTTACGTGTTCACAAAACCCTACATCATCAACATCCCGATATTCGATGAGATTGCTTGTTTGGCTGAGAGCGTAGCGGTAGCTGCGTAAAGTATTAAGGTTGAGCATTTCAATCCCACCATCAGGAATTGTCTCCTCCGTTTTCTTGCCAAACGATTGGTCACGGAACATTGCACGGATTTCTCCCTCTGTTGCCCGTTGGTCACCACTTCCCATGCGGATAAACGTGTTGGTTGGATTGTTGTAATAGACCGGCTTCATCTCAACTTCTGGTACATAGAAAGCCTGCAACTTCTTATCCTCAATATCGTACGATTTCGATGTGACAGTAAGCCTCTGATTGAATTTCTCAGAGCGGAGTGTATTTAGAAAATCCTGTTCAAGTTTTTCTATGTTGCCAACCCCTTGAATTTCAAAAGCCTTTCCGGATTGATTAACTCCGAGCACAATCCATCCGCCGGAGGTGTTTGAAAAGGCGCTTACGGTCTCCCAAACAGTCTTCGGCAACTCGGATTTTGCGGCCTTTACCTCAAAATCTTCCCATTCTATGTCGCGTAGCTTCGCTACAAGTTCATCCTTGGTCATATTCAGCAATGCAAATTTACGAATTTTTCTCCGATTTTCAGCGTATTATCTCAGCAATTATTTATTCCAATAATCCGATAAGTTCCTTCTTCATATCCTCGTCGATGTCGCGGTAGCGGGCGAAGGCACGGCTTCCTTCGGAGTGGCCGCTGAGTGAGCCGATAAGGTTTGGGGCTTTGACTTTCTTGTAGAGGTTGCCGATGAAGGTGCGTCGGGCGAGGTGGCTGCTGGCGATTTCGTCAATGGGCCGTTTCTCCTCTTTCCCGGTGGTCGGATTCAGTATTGTCACCATACGGGTCACAACGCAAGTCTTGAATATTTTCTTGATGGCGACATTGTATTTCTGCGAACTGATGAACGGAAATAGTTTCCCATTCAGACCCTCTCGCCCTTTGTATTTCTCAACAAGAGCCAAAGCGCGGGTATTCAGTGGCACGCGGACCACCTGTGGCCTTTCTCCTGCGGTCTTCTGCGGCATATATTCGATTGCGTCGTTGATGATGCTGTCATGAGTCATCGCCAACAAGTCAGACACGCGGCATCCGATAAGGCACTGAAAAATAAAAATATCCCGTTGTGCCTCCAGCGATGGATTTACCGATAAATCAAAATCGGCAATCTGATCGCGTTCTTCAATAGTGATATAATAGGGCGTACCATACCGCTCAGTAGTCCTGCTCGCAGCACCAGCGATAAAATGCTCTCATCAGTCCGAACAAGCCGATTATGGTGTTGTCGCCCTTTGGATGTGGCTTAGGTTTCTTTCGCTGGGAATGAGTGTCAGCCGGAACGGCATCATAAATCTTCGGATATTTTGTATAGATAAGATGCTCCGAGCGCAGAAATTTCTCAAACTTATTGACATCATCAACCGTAAACGAGTTTAATCCGATATTTTCTGTTGCCGTTGGCTTGCACATATAGTTCGTAGCGCATTAGTGCGCGTTTCAAAACACGAAGATGTTTGATGCGCCACTCCGAAATATTTTTCTTGGCGATATAATCCTCGAATATATCAAAGAACGACACCTCCGGTAGTACCACAGTTTCCTCTTTCGGTGGATTGAGGAATAACTCCAACTGGGCAAGGACAAAATCTTTCGTCACCTTCTCTACCGGATTATCCTCACACAAGCGGATAAGGAACTTCTCAATACTTTCCAACTTATCCTGCACCTCGCGCACTTCACGCTTCCCTTCCGGGTCACGCGGATTAGCGAATTTACCATCCTTGAAGCGGTCGGCAGAGATATACAGCCCACTCTTGATACGGTGGGAAACACTATGCGAAACGGATACGCGGAGAAGAATTTCAGCACGTCCGGAAGCGTTTACTTTCGCCGATAAGGCTCTTTTGATTGTTGACATAGGAGAGAATGTTTTGATTCGACATATTTTACTATCCTGATACAAAGGTAATAATACCCTCTCATATATACAACAACTTTTGTCAGCGTTTTGTCAGCGAGTTCTGAACTTTAACAAATCAGAATCAATTTCACTCTCGCTTCAAATCAATTCATTTCGGTTATTCACATATAATAATCAGCATGTTACGAATTTTATTCTAATCGGCCTAAAATTGACAGCGATTCATCATGATTCAATATTAGTGTTCCTGTTCTGGGCACCACAGACCGCTTGATTATCATATAATCAAGCGGTCTTAATTTTTTAGATGTACACTCAGTCAAAGAATATTTCAAAAATCTGGTACACAAATACAAGTATTTAAAACCGTATCTCAATATCACCGTAAAAGAATTATAGTACCATGAGAAAATGGCTTGTATATTTATTGGGAATCGTTTCCGGAATAATTTTGACGATAGCAATAGCGTTTTACATTAATCTATCGAATAATCGCGGAATTATTGGTCTCGAAATGTTTGACGATCCAGGAGATTATATGGATTACTCGCAATTTGAGATATTTCAAGTTGTAACAGATGGATGCGCCTTAGCTCGTGCCAATGGATCGTTTGGCCAAGTTGTATTTATTATACCTGGTGAAACGCAAAATTTCTATGACAGTCAGAAAATCGTACTAAATGATAAGCAAGCTGCTCTACGTGTCGGAACCTATAAATATAGCAGTCAAATGGGAGATAAGACGGTGCCAGCCATTGAAATAATTGATGGGGTGGAATCTATTGATACAAATACTGTTAAGAATTATTCAGAGATGACCTTGTTTGACAAACCCGGTGATTGTGTTAGTCGTAAGAATTTTGAGATTCAAAATATTCTTGAATCAGGGGATGCTATTGCATTGGAAATAAGCGAAACTATTTCAGGCCATGTATTTACATCCAATTTGGAAGTTTTGATGTTGGTTCATGAGGGCGCTCCCTTCTATGACAATCAAATAGTAAAAGTTCCGCAAGGCAAGTGTGCAAGACAAATCGGAATATATAAGTATCAGCAGTATGGAAAAATTAAAACAATACCCATAGTAGAGATTAGATAATTAAAAGTGGAAAAAGCTATTTATGCTAAGTTTCAATGAATTTTGAGGTATTTATTTTCCTAATATTCGCCTTTGTGATTCTGACATTTATTATTTTGGAGGAATCATCAGGATATGCAGTTGATTAAGACTGTTACGCCGAGGAATCGGGGCGAGCGGTCAGAGAGGAAGACTGTGTTGGAATTGCTGAAGATGGGGATTGACCATCGGGCGATTTTTCATGACTGCTATATCCGAAAAGCATCAGGGGCATATACGCAGGTTGATTTTGTCGCGGCTACTCGTGCCGGACTTTTGGCTTTTGAAATTAAAGATTACTACGGATTTTCGTCTATTTTATTTTTATTAACATCTATGAGCCTTATTTTTGCATGTTTTTGTTGTTAACTTTGCAAAAAATAAGGCACAATGCAACATCAAAAAGTTCAAATACATACCGACAATGGTGACATTGTTACAGCACAAGCGCCGATCATTGTTTCTGCAAGTCGTGCTACGGATATCCCGGCCTTCTACTGCAAGTGGTTTTTTGATCGCCTTAAAAAGGGATATGCAGTGTGGCGAAACCCGTTCAACGGACAGCCGTCGTATATCAGTTTTGCCAATATGCGCTTTATCGTGTTTTGGTCTAAAAATCCTGCACCGTTGCTGCCATATTTAGAGCGACTGCGTCAAAATGGCATTGGTTCCTATATTCAATATACACTCAACGACTACGTCTCGGAGAATTTCGAGCCAAATCTGCCATCATTAGATGAAAGAATTGCCACATTCCAAAAACTGGTCAATATTTTAGGAGCGGGGGCTGTGGTTTGGCGTTTTGACCCATTGATTCTCTCTGACAGTGTTTCAATTGATACACTACTTGATAAAATATCGCATATTGCCGATAGACTCGCCGGATATACCAACAAACTTGTATTTAGTTTTGCCGATATCGCTTACTATAAAAAGGTTGGGAGAAATTTAGAGGCTGCCGGAGTAAAATATCGTGAATGGGATGAATCGACTATGATTGAATTTGCGTCGCGCCTATCACAACTTAATAATAAAAGATGGGGCTTTCAGCTCGCCACTTGCTCTGAGGCAATTCCATTGGATAATTTTGGTATTGCAAAAAACCGCTGCATCGACCCTGACTTAATAGCTCGCTTGTCAAATGACGATGACGTATTGCTAAACTTTCTTGCAAGTGCTAAAACAGACAAAGGCCAGCGAAAACTATGCGGATGTATCCTATCTAAGGATATAGGCAGTTATAACACATGCCCCCACGGGTGCGTCTACTGCTATGCCAACACCTCACCCTTTTCTGCAAATCAGAATTTCTTAAAGCATCAATCAAATCCATTCCTCGAATCAATAATCTAAATCTATGCACTTAACCCAAAAATTGGCAGGCAAATATTGCAAAACGGGGCGCAGACTATGAATCGGAACGGACGTCTTAGGGTAATGTAATAAAGCGGGGCCTACCGGGGTGTTTGATAAATCCTATTATGGCAACACAATACCGGGGTGGAGCGGGTTTGCTCCACCCCGGGTGCTTTTTTTTGAATCGCGGAGCGATTTCGGCGTGTGCCGTTTTTGTGTGTCAGGTTATTTCACGGCGAAGCGGATGGGGAGGGCGTATTGCACGGAGACGGGACGGCCGTCGACGGTGCCGGGGGTCCATTTCTTGGTGAGGGCGGCCTTGATGGCGCGAATGGCCTCGGCGTCGAGGGCTGCGTCGCCGGAGGATTTGCGTATTACGAAATCGGCCATATCGCCATCGGCTGTGACGGTGAATCCCACTACCACAAGCCCGTTGGCTCCTTCGGCAATCTTGCCTTCGGGGAAGCGGATCTCATCGAAAATGGCTTGCATCATGGCTTGCTCGCCGGCGGGATATTTTGGCAGGACCTCGCCTTTGGAGGCCGGTTGCTGACGAGGCGTTTCGGATACGGCCGGGGCGAATGATTCCGACGCTTGCGCGGTTTCGATTTTTTCACTACCTTTGTCGAGGCTCACGGCGGCGACATTGGCGATTGTTGACGCGACGGCAGGAAAGTCCGTCATGGCTACGGCCAGCACGGCGGCGGGCAGCAGTGCGGCTGCGCACAGACGGCGCACCGACTTTGATCTTGACTTTAACATCATGGTTAAACGGTTTTTAAGTTGACTATGATTCAGACTGTTGGCAATGGATTGGAACCCCGGGCCAACAGTTTTTCTTATCAGTAGCATCTGGTATTCACGCGCGTCTACACCGGAGCGCAGCATACGGGCGTCGACATCATATTCGTGGGCGGCGCTCAATTCTGTGCGCATAAGATATGCCGCGGGATTGAACCAGTTGAATATCATGAATATCTGGGCAAATATCAAATCGAGGCTGTGGGCGCTGCGGATGTGGCTAAGCTCATGGTCGATAATCAGCCGGTTGGAGGCATCTTCGGCCGACACCACGAGATATTTTCCCCAGCTGAACGGCGACACTTTCACAGGAGCCACCACAAGCACCGCGCCGTCAAGTTTTCGTTTTTCACCTTTGCGTATCACCGACAGCATCCGCGCATACGACACAATAGCAACCGCAGCCATCACTGCCGCCCCGGCAAAATATGCCAAAGGAATCCAGAGCCATACGTCGGAGACCGGTTCTTGAACCGTATCCGTCACCGTGGCAACGATGTCGCCGACGGCAAATTGTTGATTGCCGGCCACTTCCGTATTTAATCCTCCCGCGGCAGGCCGCACAAGCGGAGCAAGCAATGCCACGACATAGCACATCAGGATTACGAAGCGGTTAAACCGATAAAACGTTGCATTGGCAAGCAGACATTTATATATTATGTATTCAACAGCCAGCACTATGGCCACCGACATAGCATATGCCGTAATCGCTCCCATATTATTTTTACTTTTGAGTTTCAACCATTTTTATCAACTCTTTCAACTCGTCGACGGATATGCTCTCATCCTTAACAAGAGTCGACACAATCTTCATATACGAATTGTCGAAAAAGCGACGTATCACACCTTTCATCGTCGACTTCCTATAAGTCTCCATATCGATCAGGGGTGAATAGCGCAGCGAATTGCCTGTGCGCTCCCTGGCCAGATAGCCTTTTTTTTCAAGAATATGTACATAAGTGCTCACCGTGTTGAAATGCGGCTGAGGCTCCGGATAAGCCGCCACCACTTCCCTGATTGTAAGCGTGCCTCTCTGCCAGAAGAAAGCCATCACTTCCTCCTCTTTTTCTGTCAATTTGGGTATTGCGTTCATATAGATAACTAAACTTTTAGTTTGTACGGCAAATATACAACTAAAAATTTAGTTTCAAAATGTTTTTACATTTTTTAACACTAAATTTTTAGTTTATTCTGGTTTCGCATGTATCTACATCTGACAGCCAAACTTTATAATCAAGGCTTCGCCGTGGCTAACTTGCGAAACTTGAATTAGTTTTTCATTCGCCTCACATCAAAATTACTCAAATTTTGCTTGTTGAAATATTATTTATATCTTTGTGATTGTTATACAACTAAATATAAACTTCTTTAATATGACACAGATAACACTAACCATTTCCGACCCTCGCGACGCTTCTTTGATAAAGAAACTTTTGGCTAAATTCGACAGCGTGACGATTTCAAAGCCGACGCGCAAACGCAAAACCGGCCTTGACGAAGCCCTTGAAGACGTTGCCGCCGGGCGAGTATTCCACGCCGACAGTGTCGATGATCTCTTTTATCAACTTGAAAATTAAACTATGGCTTATTCTATTGACTACGCAGGGAGTTTCAAGAAGGATTACAAACGTTTGAAAAAACGTGGACTGCCCCTTGACAAACTTCGGAAAGCCATTGAGATTCTTATAGAAACGGGCACCCTGCCGCCGGAATATCGTCCTCACAAATTAGTCGGTGATTATGCCGGAAAATGGGAATGTCACATCGGAGGACCGGGTAGCGACTGGCTGATGGTATGGGACCAGAACGATACCGAGCTTACGCTGCTGATGCTTCGCACAGGCTCTCATGCCGATATTTTTTAAGAATCCGGATTTGGAACGGCTTAACGATTTTTTGAGGAAGGTGGATTTGAGCGTGCTCCACAAATATATCGCGGAGCATGGAGAAGCTGTGAAATACCGTAGGGGTGACATTATTTGCCGCGAAGGCGAGGTATGCCCTTTGATAGGAATAATCAAGGAGGGATATTTCCAATATTCAGTCATAAACTCAAAAGGAGAAAACTGCATTACGGGATTCTCGCTGGAAGGTGATATTGTCACCGACTATATCGGTTCTTTTTTAAACGGGAAACCGGCTTTCACATCAATCACGGCCGGGTGCAACTCAACCGTGGTTCAGGTCCGCATCAAGCAGGCTCGCGCTTTCATTTCAGAAAATCATCCGCATCTCATCAGCGACGTTTCTTCTTTTTTGCTGGCCGAGGCCTATCGCCGCTACATCGACCTGCACACCAAGACGGCTAAGGAACGATACATCGAACTGTCGGCGCGTTGCCACGGCGACCTGTCGATGATTCCCTTGCAGGAAATAGCGTCGTATCTTTCCATTTCCCGACGCCAACTGCAACGGATTCGGGAATCTTTTGTGTGATGCCCGCAACGGTTGGGACAAATGTCCCACGCTTTTTCGCCCGGTAGCTGTAATTTTGTAGCGGAACAAATCTTTTTATCATGAAAACCCGAATCTTTCTATTATCCGTAATCACACTCTTTGCCGGTTTGGCAGTCATGGCCAAAGACGAAAATCCAGAGAATTACCACATGCGCGGCATTCTTGCCGACGGAACCGAAATTGAAGGCTATAACGAGACTTCGTTCACCAACTTTATGTTTCCGTGGGTCACGGAAGTGAAACTCGCCGACACGTTCAAGGGCGAATCAAAAAAGTACTCTTCCGACGAACTTAAAGCCGTTTGGTTCACAAGCCTTGGCGAAGATTCCATTCCGAAAATATATCATTCTGTCAAAGCACAAAAGAGCCTGCCAAATCTGCTAAGAAAGAACCCAAAGCCATACAAGAAGCCGGTGTTTCTGCGACTTGTCTATAACGGAGAGAATGTGAAAGGCTACATACGTCCGGTGGCCGACTACACCCACACTCCGTCGATGTCCATTTCTACATACACATACATAATATATTACCTTACAAAAGACAGCGACGTGGCAGTGGCATACTGGTGCGAGACCGGCGACCTGGTTCCGGCCATGAAGAAAGTGATGAAATTCTATCTGCGCGAGTTTCCGGAGCTTGTCGAAATGGTGGAAAAAGGCGAATTGAAGCCACGCGATTTCCGCGACAATCCGGCCATCGTGCTCCCTCTTATGGATAAATTCTACAAACCGAAAGAAAAATGAGAAAGATTATCACAGCCTCCATAATCATGGCACTGTTTGCCATTGCGGCCAATGCCAACATAACAACCGGCAACACTGAAACAGCCACACAGTATTTCAACGTTGGCAACCCAATAAAATTCGAAGGCACCGATTACTATTTTGCATGGAGCTCGCGCCCCTACGACTTCTATATGCTCCAGGAATATCTTCCCGAAGGCGAGACATTTGAGCATTATAACCAAATGTTCACAGCAAGCGTAATGTTTGTGGGCGACGCGCCCATGAAAGCCGACAAGGCAGTGGAGTTAAAGATTGCCGAACTGGAAGAGGTAAAGAAAACCGACCCAATGTGCAACTACCTGGCTTATGAAAACAATGGCGACTACCTTCTCGACTTCATCGTGAGCAAATCTGACGATAAAGGAAAATTGGAATTTGTCGAGGTCGACATCCACTATTACCGCGACATAGAGATAAACGGGATAAAAGCCGTTTACCTCCTGTTCTATTCCTGCCGCGCCTACGGCGACGACATAAAGCCGTTCCTGAAATCCTTGCCGGACAAACGCGACAAATGGTACGAAGACATCACCTCGCTCAAAATCATGCCCGAATTCAAATTCAAGAAATAATGGCACAAGCCGAAAAGTCGGAGTTTACCACAAATTACACAAATTTCGCGGGATTTCACAAATTATTTTTGAATCAATTATGTAGGAACACAATCCTCCGGATTGTGAAAAATATAATCACAATCCGGAGGATTGTGTTCCTACCGGGTGGATTCACTCCCGGCCTGTTAATAAATAATAATGAACTGGAATTACGGAATCGGGCGACGGAAGCAGACCATGTCGCACAGGAGGATGCCGTCTTCGATTATCGGATGGTCGTAATTGTCGGTGAAGAAACCGGGGATGCGGTGGGAATATTCGAAGCCGCATTTTTTGTAGAAGCCGACAGTCGACGGCACATCTCCCGTGCCGACAATCATCGTTTCGTATCTTCCGGCATAATGACCGGAAAGCATCTCAATCATTTCCCGGCCAAAGCCCCTGCGCTGACAGCCGGGCCGCACGGCTATATTTTTCAATTCACACACGCCGGCACCTTCGTCGGTAACGACACATTCGCCCACGACGACATCGCCGTCGACAAAAATAAACATTTCGCCGCGCCCGAGATAGCGGTCGACCATCGACTCTTGCTCGTCGGCAAGCAACAGCAAATCCAGATAGCATTTCTTGCCATCTGTAACCTGTTTCATAACCAAAGCCATGCCGATACTTATCTGGGTGTGATCAGAAGGTTGAAGCGGTTGAGCGAAGCGAGGGCACAGCGGTAGCGGTAGTCGGCCTCGAGGAATTGCAGGGTTGTTTCGTAGAAATAATTTATTTCTGTGAAATAATCTATAACATTAATCTGCCCTCCGCGATATGCTTTCGAGAGAAGGACAAGATATTGGTTGTCGCCAAACACGTCGATATAGGCCTGACGCTGGCGGTTCCAGAGGTCACATTCGCGCAAGGCCCCGTCGATGCGGCTGCGTGCCGAAGCCTCGGCAGCGACACGGTCGAACTCGGCGGCCCGGCGGCGAGCCTGCGCGGCTCCCCTGCCCTTGTCGCCATAAAGGAAAGGTAGGGTCATCGACGCGCTGAATCCATTGAATATGTCGCCCATCTCGCGCTCATACTCATATCCGAGAGTGAAGCCGGGATATTTTGACAGACGCGCGGCCCGGGCCTCGTCGCTTTCGGTCGTGGCTTCCAGCTCTGCCGACAGATAAGCGGGGTCGAGCGCGGAAATCTGGGCGAAATAGTCGTCGTCGGAAAGGCGCGGCTCCACAGGATACGCATCGACAGAAGCCAGCGGCAGGTCGACGCCGGGGGCGAGCGCCGCGATTGAGGACGCTATTGTATGAGCGCGGGCTTCAAGATCGGTGAGAGTGGAATTGAATTTATAACGCTCGATGCGAATCTTGCGCTGGTCGAGCACGGTAAGCTCGCCTTTTTCAAACCCGCGGTCGATACTTGCCTGCAAAGAGTCGAGATTGCCTTCGAGATTGTGAAGAAGGCCGATCTGCTGACGGATATATACCAGCTCGTAAAGCTGCTCCTTGGCCGAGAGGGCCACATCCAGACGCTCGGCAAGCAAACGGAAAGCGGCGGCCTGATTGCGGCTCGATGCCGCGCTGCGGCGAGCTCCATAAGCCCCGGGCCAGTCGAAACTTTGCGACACGCCCACGGAAAATTTATTGCCCAGGTGCGAATACCCCCACATGTTCGACACGCTCACTTCGGGGTCGGGCAACACATTGGCGTTGGCAAGGTCGGCCTTGTCGGCTTCTGCCGTGGCTGCCTTGGCGCGCAGGCCGGGATTATTTTCTACAATCAGGTTAATTATCTCATAAATCGGGTCTTGCGCCTGCACAGATATTCCGGCAAAAAGTGCGACAGCGGCAATCAGGATTTTTTTCATCTAATATATTTTTTTAGTTCTTTCAATATTATTTCCGGCGTTGAGAAAGCCAATAGAGAGCAGGCACAACGAAAATATTAAGCACCGTGGAGGATATGAGTCCGCCAAGTATCACCACAGCGAGCGGCGACTGGATTTCATTGCCGGGGGCAGAGCCATTCACGGCAAGCGGGATAAGGGCGAGAGCCGATGTCAAGGCCGTCATGACGATTGGCAGAAGACGGTCCGACGACCCTTCGATTATGCGTTCGCGCAATCCGACGCCCTCGGCGGCCAGGTGATTGTAGCGGCTCATCAGAAGCATACCGTTGCGGGTGGTGATACCCAAAAGCGATATAAAGCCGATAATGGCAGGGATATTGAGTTCTGCTCCGGTGAGCACGAGTATCCAGATTCCGCCAATCATGGCAAGAGGCATGTTCACGAGTATTATCACCGACTGCACCACCGAACCGAATTCGTGAAACAGGAGCATGAAAATGATGAGCAACGCCCCGAGCGAAGTCCACATCAGCGTGCGCGATGCGGCAGCCTCGCTTTCAAATTGCCCGCCGTAGGTCACATAATAGTTTTCGGGCATCTCTACTTCGGCTTCTATCTTCTTTCGAATTTCGTCGACAGTGGAGCGCAAGTCGCGGTCGGCGACATTGGCCGAAATTACAAGACGACGCTTCACATTCTCGCGGTTGATGGTATTGGGGCCTGAGGCCGAGACAATCTCCGCCACCGACGACAGTGGAATCTTGCCCACGGAAGAATCTATCATAAGATTGGATATCGACTCAACCGATGCCCGGTGCGACGGGTCGAGAATCACCGTTATGTCATACGGCAAGGCATCGGTGTAGACCTGCGACACTACTTTTCCGGCTATGGCCGTCTCCACCACGTCGCGGAATTGAGCCATCGTCACGCCATATTTGGCCATAAGCTGACGACGCGGACGGATGTCGAGTTGCGGACGCTCGATTTGCTGCTCGATGTTCACGTCTACCACACCTTCCACTTCTCCAAGCTCACTTTTTATTTCATTGCCAAGGGCAAAGAGACGGTTGAGGTCATCGCCAAACACCTTTATGGCAATCTGCGCCTCGGTGCCGGAGAGCATGGCGTCGATGCGGTGGGAGATAGGCTGGCCTATCTCAATGTTGGCGCCGGGAATCTGCGAGAGCTTCTCACGCAGCTCGCGGGCTATCTCATTGCGCGTGCGTCCCGATTCGAGCGAATATGGAGCCTCTATTTCCGATACATTCACCCCGAGCGAGTGCTCGTCGAGTTCGGCACGGCCGGTCTTGCGGGCCACAGTGCATATCTCGGGCACAGACATAATCATTTCTTCGGCAAGACGACCCACCTTGTCGCTTTCTTCAAGCGAGATTCCGGGCAGAGTGGACACGTTGATGGTGAACGAGCCTTCGTTGAACATAGGGAGGAAACTGCGGCCCAACGTAAAGAACATGGCCACCGACACCACAAATACGCATCCCACTCCGATGAGCATGGGCTTGATAGCCGACAGCGAGCCCGAAAGCATCTTCACATATCCGTCGCGCATCATCCGCGTAAGTTTCGGTTCACGGCGCATCTTAGCATCTTCAGATGCCGAGCCGAGCATGAGCGAACACAGCACGGGGGTGACGGTAAGGGCCACAATGGTGGAGGCCACCAAGGCCACGATAAACGACACGCCAAGCGGAATGAGCATACGGCCCTCTATGCCGGAGAGGAAGAAAAGAGGCAAGAAGCTGGCGATGATGATAAGCGATGAGTTAAAAATAGGCATACGCACCTCGGCCGAGGCATGATACACCACATCGAGCAGCGGCCGACGCTCTCCCTCGGGCAGGGCACGGTTTTCGCGGATACGCTTGTAGACATTCTCAACGTCGACAATGGCATCGTCGACAAGCGAGCCGATGGCAATGGCAATACCGCCAAGGCTCATGGTGTTGATGGTGAACCCGAGGAAATGGAGCACCAGCACGGCCACGATTATCGACAATGGCAGGGCGATGACCGACACCACGGTTGTGCGCACGTTCATCAGGAATATGAACAGCACTATGATAACGAACAGCGCGCCCACAAGCAGCGACTCTTGAAGATTCGACACCGAATTGCCGATAAAGTCGGCCTGACGGAATATGTCGGTCTCTACCTTTACGTCGGAAGGCAGGGTGGGCACGATGTCGGCCAGTTCGGCATCGATGCGCTCGGTGAGAGGTATAGTGCCCGTGGCCGGCTGCTTTGTGACGGTGATGAGCACTGCGGGACGCGCCTTTACCGATGCCACACCCAGGCGCGGCAACTTGCCTCCGATCTCGACCGACGCTATGTCGCCGAGAGTGACGATGCCGCGGCTGTCGGAGCGCACTACGTTCTGCGCTATCACCGCGGGGTCGGCCGAATTGATGTCGGCCTTTATTATATATTCGTTGCCGAAATCGTAGAGCACGCCGCCACCGGCATTTTCATTGACTCCGCCTGCCGCGGCAATCACCTCGTCGAGCGAAACGCCGTAATGAGCCATGCGCTCGGGGATAAGCCGTATCTGATATTCTTTTTCATCACCGCCGATAACCGATACCTGTGCCACGCCGCCAAGGGCAAGCAGACGCGGAGATATGGTGCGGTCGGCAATGGCGCGGAGATCGAGCAGCGATGTAGAGTCGGCGGTAAGGCCGATAATCATCATCTCGCCGAGAATCGACGATTGCGGGCCGAGCATAGGCGTGCCCACATTGTCGGGCATATCCTCGGCCACAGACACCAGACGCTCCGACACAATCTGCCGGGCAAGGAACACATCCGTGCCCCAGTCGAATTCCACCCACACCACGGAGAAACCGGTGGTCGACGACGAGCGCACGCGCCTCACGTCGGTGGCGCCGTTTACGGCCGTCTCGATAGGATATGTCACAATTTTTTCAACTTCTTCGGGAGCCATGCCCGGAGCCTCGGTCATGACAACGACCGTAGGAGCGTTAAGGTCGGGGAAAATATCCACCTCGGTGCGCGTCAGGGTTATAACCCCTGCTACAAGCGCCACCGCCGTCAATATCAGCACAGTCAGCCTGTTCCTTAACGAAAAATTTATAATTTTATTAAGCATGTCATATATAATTTCTCGATATAAATCGATTTATTTCGATATAAGTCGATTTATTTCGATTTAACTCGATTTAAATCGATTTGAGTGGCGGTTAGTGATTATGTGAATGGCCTTCGGGGACGACGCCGGAGGATTCGGCAAGGCGGACGGCGGTGGCGCCGGAAATGACGACTTCGGCGCCGGGTTCAAGTCCGGTGAGGATTTCGACTCGCGCGCCGTCGGAAGCGCCTGTCTTGACGGGTACTTTATGATAGCAGTCTTCGTCGAGCCGCACAAACACGAATGTGTTGCCCTGCTGCTCGGAAATGGCGGCTACGGGCACCGATATTACATTGCCGCGCTCACGGCCCAGGAGGTAGACATCGGCAATGGCTCCCACGGGGATTGTGCCGTCGGAACGGAATGTGAAATAGACAGGGACATAGCCGGGGGTTGATGTGGCTGATACTGCCGCCGCCGAGCGGGTGAGGGTGAAAAGGCTGTCGGACGACGAGAAGCCGACACGCGCCGATGTCAACGCCGGCGCCTGTGCGGCATAACGCTCGGGCAAATCGGCGCGGAGTGTCATGTCGGCCGATGAGGCAATCTGCGCCAAGGCATCGCCGGCATTTACATACGCGCCGTCGGACACGAGAAGACTTGAAATCACGCCGGAAGCCGGAGCCTTGGCCACTCCCGAAGAAGCACCGGCGCTATATGCGGCACGGGCGGCATCGTAGGCGGCACGGGCGGCATTGTAGTCGCGCGTCGACACTATTCCGTCGGCATGAAGGGGCGTTACACGGTCGAGCTCGGCCTTTGCCGCGGCAAGGGCAAGGCGCGCAGCCTCATTGGTATTTCCGCCGGCCACGGCCGATGTGGATATTGACGCGATGGAAGCGCCGCGGCCTACCTTAGCGCCCGGAACGATACCGGAGGCGAAGCGTACAGTTCCCGACGCCGGCGCCGGCACTACGGCCGTCGACCCCGGAGCCTCAACGACAGCTCCGGATGTGTGTATCACATCGGAAAACACACCGGGGGCGACCTTCTCGGTGGCGACACCCATTTTTTCCGCCATATGCGGGTCAAGGACTATCTCGCCATGATTATGCCCTGTCGCCTCCATCTCGGCTTCTTCTTCGGCGCCATGGTGGTGATGTTTCAGCTCGTCATTATCGGCATGACATGCCGGCAAGGCCAAAGAAACCATTGCAGCGGCTGTAATATTTAATAATGTGTAAAATTTCATGACACTGTTCGTTTTGTTAATTTGTTGCAAATTTACGATATTTTTTCCGCAACCCGGTTGCATATTTCGCTATATTTGCAACCGGGTTGCAAGAAATATGCCGTAAATTTGCAACATAAAACAATAACAAAAAGATGAAAGAATTTTTCAATTCATTGCTTTTTATGCTCAACGAGATGTCGCCATATATCTTGCTGGGCTTCCTCGTGGCCGGAATCCTGCAAGCCTTTGTACGCCCCGCCATGATGACACGCCATCTTGCCGGCACAGGATGGAAATCGGTTTTAAAAGCGGCCGCCTTAGGCGTTCCGCTGCCGTTATGCTCGTGCGGAGTGTTGCCGGCGGCCGTCGCGCTTCGTCGCGGAGGAGCCTCACGCGCGGCCTCGTCTTCGTTTCTTATAGCTACGCCGCAGACCGGCGTGGATTCGATAGCCGCCACCTATGCCATGCTCGGCCCGGCATTTGCCGTGGTGCGTCCGGTTGCCGCCCTTACCACGGCATTGGCCGGAGGGTGCATGGTTGGACGCGACGAGGCAAAAAATGCAGAGCCAAAGGCCGACTGCGCCGGCTCATGCCCCGCTCCGGCTGCAAGCGAGGAGCCAAAACAGTCGTTTTGGCGCAAACTTGCCATGGCATTGCGTTACGGATTCTTCGATATGGTGCAAAGCATCGGCGGCTGGCTGGTGATAGGGCTTGTGATAGCCGCCGTAATCACCGTAGCCGTCCCCGACAATTTCTTCGTGCAGTTCAAGGATTACACGCTCATTACGATGCTCGCGGTGGTGATTGTGGCCGTGCCTATGTATGTCTGCGCCACCGGCTCCATCCCCATCGCCATGTCGCTCATGCTCAAAGGCCTTTCCCCGGGCACCGCGCTCGTGATGCTCATGGCCGGCCCGGCGGCAAACTTCGCCTCCATCACCGTCATAGCCCGCGAGATGGGACGCCGCGCCGCCGCCATATATCTTGGGTCGATAGTGGCCGGAGCCATCCTTTTCGGATTGCTCATCGACATGGTGCTCCCGGCATCGTGGTTCACTCTTGCGGGCGGAGCGCACGCCTGCGGCCACGGCGAGGCCTTCTCATGGTTCTCGACAGTATGCTCGGCTATCCTCGTGATTCTGCTCATCGTTGCCATTATATCCGGCAAACTTCATAAACACTCACATAACATAACAACCGACACTATGGAATATAAAATCAAAGGCATGAACTGCCAGCACTGCCGCGCCAGCGTGGAAAAAGGCATCGCCGCCCTCGAAGGCGTGAAATCCGTAACCGTTGACCTTGCCTCGGGCATAGCCAGCGTAGAAGGCACGGCCACCCGCGAAGAAATCGCCGCCTGCGTCCGCTCCCTCGGCTTCGACATGGAAGATTGAGAAATTACTAATGACGAATGACTAATTAATGGCCAATGGCCAATTACTAATGACGAATGACTAACTGATACCTTTTGGAGGTAAAAGTTAGTCATTCGTCATTAGTCATTAGTAATTCGTAATTTACATATCCTGGTAGAGGTCGAGAGCCGCGATGATTTCTTTCTCGGTGGCAGTGCAGTCGATGTGGGGGCTGCCCACGGCCGACAGCAATGTGAAGTTGATTTCCGAGGCCACGGCATTTTTCTTGTCGTGACGCATAAGAGCGATCAGTTCGGGATAGTCCTTGCATTGCAAGGGGAATTTCCCATAGTTTTCTTTCACATATGCGGCAAATTGCTGCATCGTCTCTGCCGGGAAATCCATTTTCAGGCGCGACAGGATTAGCTCTACGACGAGCCCCCACGCCACGGCATAGCCATGAGGCACAGGCGACTGGTGGGCCATGGCGAAACTTTCGAAAGCATGGCCTATGGTATGGCCGAGATTGAGCGTGCGACGCAGGCCTTTTTCTGTGGGGTCGGATTCCACGGTGTTTTTCTTGATGTTGACGCTTTCCTCGATAAGGCGGAGAAGACGGTCCGACGACCCGGCGCTTTCCGTCACGATGTCGTAGCGCAGAAGGTCGGCAAGCGTCTTGTCGCTGTCGAGAAGCCCGTGCTTGAGCATCTCGGCATAGCCGGAGAGCAGCTGCTGCTGGGGCAGCGTGTTGAAAAAGAGGGTGGAAATGATCACGGCCTCGGCTTCGGAGAAGGCTCCTATCTCATTTTTGAGGCCGTTGAAGTTGATGCCGGTCTTGCCGCCCACGGCAGCATCGACAGCGCCGAGGAGCGTGGTGGGGATATTGACAAACCGGATGCCGCGCTTGAATGTGGCGGCGGCAAAACCGCCAAGGTCGGTGACCATGCCTCCTCCGAGATTTATTATCACGGAATTGCGCGTGGCCTCGCCCTGCGACAGTTCTTTCCATATCTTTTGGAGCGAGTCCACATTTTTATTCGAGTCGCCGGCAAGGGTGGTTATTACGGTTGCGTCGGCAAAGGATTTGCACTGGCTTTTGAGGATTGGCAGCACGAAATGCGCCGTGTTCATATCCACAAGGACAAACACGCGCGGCGAACCGAGGTCGGCGACAAGGCTGTCGACGGCTTCTATCACAAGATTGGTGAATATCAGTTTTTGTGCCATATATACCTAATAAATAAATTGAAACGTTGTTGTATCAGATACAACAAAAAGGTCAATGTTTTTGTTTTCCCGATTCGCCGTCGCGGCCACTGTTGCGACGGATGTCGTCCTCGCGCTCGCGGCGCAGACGTTCGCGGCGTTTAAGCGAGAAATGGAGCAATACGATAGAGAGCAACGAAGCCCCTATTATGCCGAAATAATAGAGATAATTTCCGGCCCGGAACTCTCCAAAACCGATGTACGACATTACGCCGAGATACACAAGAAGCACGGCCGGAATCAGGGTTGAGCGGGGTGGTACTTTCATAAATAGACAAAAAAAGAAAGACAAAAAGTATGATCAATGGATAATGGATAGCCGAGCCGGGCGGTCGCTTCTCAGTCTTGCGGCTCGAGCGGAGTCTTGTACATCGATTGGGCGGGATTGAATTTACCGCCGGCAAGATGCTCATATATTTTAAGACATGCCCATGCGTCGAGAGCCGCATATTTCTGCTGGGCACCCGTGAGCTTGTCGGCTTCCCAGTTGGTGAGGCGTTGCGCCTTGGAAATCTTTCCGCCGAAAATTATGGCATATACTTTCTGCAACGAGATGTCGGATATGGCATAATCGTGCACCATTTCCTGCAAATCGACAAAACTGCGAGGCTCGAAATCGCTGCTGCGGTGCATCACGTGGAAATCGTCGTGGACCGACAGTCCCACTTTTGTGATGCTTTCGTCCTCAATCAACTTGCACAGCGCATCGGGCATGCCAATAAGGTTAAGACGGAAAAGATAACAGCGGTCGGGGGTGGAGAGCTGCATGAGCGCCACTTTGTAAACGCGGCCTTTACGAAACGAAGGCCGTGTCTCGGTGTCGAAGCCGATTACTTTGTGACGCATCAGATCACCCACGGCCTCGGCCACCTTTTCTTCGGTGTCGACAACCGTGATTGCCCCGGGAAATGAAATCACGGGCAATGCGTTGATTTGCTCTTTGGTGATTGACAATCGGTAATTGAACATGGCTGCAAAGTTACTATTTTCCGTGCAATTATCAAAATTAAATTGCCCTAACCCCTGTGATAGTCACTACCCTCTCCCATTATAAACACGGGCTTCCCCCGATGGAGGAAGCCCGCGCAGTAAGGTGTAATCTTTAAGCGAAGCCTAACCGGGCTTACTTGCGGATACCAAGCTCTTTTTGTGCGATGATGGCACGGTAGCGGTTGATGTCTTTGCGCATCAGGTAGTCGAGCAGACGACGACGCTTACCTACCAGCATCTTAAGAGCGCGTTCGGTGGTATGATCTTTGTGATTTGACTTCAAGTGTTGAGTCAAATGAGCAATACGGACTGAGAATAATGCAATCTGTGCTTCAGGTGAGCCAGTGTCAGTCTTGCCCTTACCGTACTTCTCGAAGATCTGTACTTTTTCTTCAGAATTTAAATGCATTCTTTCGGATGGGTTAGTTGGTTAATATTGTTTGTTTGATGCCTTTCCCATAGAAAAGGCGGTGCAAAGGTAGGATTTTTTTTTCTCCCATGCAAGTTTTTTCTCACTTTTTCTTGTCTTTTCGTTTTATAATAGTAATTTTGAGGCGATTTTCCATTCAGAACCACCTGTTATGATATTCTATTTCTCGGGCACAGGCAACAGTTTGATGACGGCCCGGCGCATCGCCGCGGCCATCGGGGGCGAGTGCGCCGACATAGCCGGCATTGTCGGCGGCGCCACGCCGATGCCTTCCCCCGCTCCGGGCGAGCCGGTCGGCCTGGTATGCCCGGTCTACTTCTTCGTGCTGCCCGATATCGTGGAGCGTTTCATATCCATGCTCTCGCCTTTGGGCAGCAGCTACACATTCGCGGTTGTCACATACGGCACTATGACAGGCATGGCCACGGCCCGGATGCGCCGCCTGTTTGCCGGACGGGGCATTGCCCTCAACGCTGTTTTCTCAGTGCGCATGGTGGATGTGTGGACGCCGATGTTCAATCTCACCGACAGTGCCGCCTGCCTGCGACGCACAGATGCCGCCATCCCAAAAATCGACCGCATTATAAATATGATACGCGCACGTGCAAAGAAGGGCAATCCGTCTTTGCCGGCCTTGTTCGTTCCGCTCGGCCGCAAAGTCTACGACAGCCAACGCGCCACTTGCCATTTCCGGCTCGTCGACGACCGCTGCATCGGCTGCGGCCTGTGCGCCCGCGGCTGCCCGGCAGGAGCCATCGAAATGCAAGCCGACAGGCCTTTCTGGCACAAAGAACGATGCACGCTTTGCCTGCGATGCCTCCATCGCTGCCCGGGATTTGCCATACAGTACGGCCCGAACACTGCCCGCCACGGCCAGTTCATCAACCCATACATAAGCCCGCGCGACCTCTGACAAGCCTCTTTCAGGAAACCACGTTTTATACCGATTTTTTGTTAAAAATATGTTAAATTCATTTCCCGGTTATATTAAATCAATATTTTATCATTGCATTTAGCCATTCATTGTGTATATTTGCACGTTCTTAGGCTCCCTGCCCCCAAAACGATAAGACGTGTCGGCAGGTGTGATTCATCAATCTGGAAATGAAAGAAAAATTATTCCGGGGGATTTACAACTCGTCCCTCATCAAAAAATTCCTTGCCTCTCCATCGCCAAGCTGGCTCGTATGGTTTGCCGACACTGTTATCGTGTTATTGTCCTGCCTGCTTACCGTAGTGTTCGGCTCCGGCAAAACCTCATATCCTTCAATTTGGTTTGCAATTCCGATGAAAGTGACGGTGTGCGTGGCAGTGTATGCCGCCATCAACACTCTTTTTGCCACCTACCGGTATGTAGTGCGCCTCTCGTCGCTTATCGACGTGGCCCGTACAATAAAACTTATCCTGGGCGCCTCCATTGTTTTAGCGATTATATCCACCGCGACATGGATAGCGACAGGCGTATCATACATTTCATTCTGGAATATCTTCGTAATAGGCGTAATATCGTTCTCGATGATGACCCTGATGCGTCTTTTCATCAAGAGCATGTATTCATTCCTGATGCAACCGGGCAAAGTGCGCAAGCGCGTCGTTGTGCTTGGCACACATATCGACTCCCTTATGCTTGCCGCGGCATTAAAAAATGAAATCGACGGCTCATACACTCCGGTGGCCTTGCTCTCGCGCGGCACCAACCCTCCGAAAACAGCCAACGGTATTCCAATCTTCAAACTGAACCCGGACACTGTCGAGGAAACATTCCGGTTTCTTCGTGCCGACACTCTGATTTTCACCTCGTCGCAAATGGAGCTGATGCGTCAGCAACTTGCCGACATATTCCTGTCGCATTCCATAAAACTGCTTATGTTCAGCAGCGTGGAAGAATTTTCGATGCCCGACGACGACAATAACGACCACAACATATCGGCTCATGTGCAGAACATACACATCGAAGACCTGCTTGGCCGCGCCCCCATCAACACGGGCAACAAAAAAGTACGCGAGGTGTATTTCCAACAGACGGTAATGGTGACAGGAGCCGCCGGCTCTATCGGAAGCGAGATTGTGAACCAGCTCGCGTCGTTCGGAGCCAAAGACCTTGTGCTTATCGACCAGGCCGAGACTCCGATGCACGAACTGCAACTGCGTATGCAGGAACGCCATCCGGGCATAAAAATCCACCTCTTCATCGGCGACATCGCCAACCGCGAGCGCATGGAGCAGGCTTTCAAGAAGTACCGCCCTCGCTATGTGTTCCACGCCGCCGCCTACAAGCATGTGCCCATGATGGAAATAAACCCGTCGGAGGCCGTGTGCACCAACATTTTCGGCACAAAGAACATTGCCGACCTGGCTGTGAAATATAATGTCGAAAAATTTGTGATGGTATCCACCGACAAGGCCGTGAACCCCACAAATATCATGGGCGCGTCGAAACGCATTGCCGAAATCTACGTGCAGTCGCTCTTCTTCAAACTCCGCCGCAATACCGACGGCCCCACCACTCAATTTATCACCACGCGATTTGGAAATGTGCTCGGCTCCAACGGCTCCGTCATCCCCCTTTTCAAACGCCAGATTGAGGAAGGCGGCCCCGTCACGGTGACTCACCGCGACATCATCCGCTATTTCATGACCATCCCCGAGGCCTGCTCGCTCGTGCTCGAAGCCGCATGCATGGGCGCAGGCGGCGAAATATACATTTTCGACATGGGCAAGCCGGTGAAAATCTACGACCTTGCCCGCAAGATGATTTCCCTTGCCGGGCTGCGTCCCGACATCGACATCAAGATTGTCGAGACCGGCCTGCGCCCCGGCGAGAAACTTTACGAGGAGCTTCTCTCCGACAAGGAGCGCACCATCGCCACTCATCACCGCCAGATCATGATTGCCAAGGTGGTGACTTACGACTACGACAACGTGGTCGGGCAGCTCGACGAACTCGAACGCGACATCCACACAGCAAATCTCCACGACATTGTGGCCCAAATGAAACGCATCGTTCCCGAATTCGTGTCCAACAATTCGAAATGGGCAGAAATCGACAAAGAACTCGCCGCTCAGGCCAACAATTAAAGAGGTTTCCAATCATAACACGTTTCCCTATGAAAAAAATCATCACATTCTGCCTCATCGCCATCATGTCTTGTTCGCAGGCATCAGCTTTCGACCTGTCTTCCTTGCTCCAAGGCCTGGAAAAGGCTTCGAAAAGCTCCGGCGACTCCACCACGCAATCCACCGGTTCAAAAGACAAAACGTCCAATGCCCTCGGCGGCCTCGGCACTCTGCTCGGCGGCGTCGTGGAAAGCCTCACCGCCACATCAAGGCTTACCCCGGCCGACCTTGTAGGCACATGGACCTACTCTGCCCCGGCTGTAACCCTCGACAGCGACAACGCCGTCCAAAAAATCGGAGGCGCGGCCGCAACAGCCGCCATCGAGCAAAAAATTGCACCTTATTATAAACGTGCAGGAATCACCAACCTCGTGCTCACTGTCGAGGCCGACTCTTCTTTCACGATGAAGACAAAGCTGTTCACACTCAAAGGCACTATCGCCACAGCCCCCGACGACGGCAAACTCATATTCAACTTCAAGGCTTTCAACAAAATAAAGATTGGCGAGGTATCTACCATGGTTTCAAAATCGGCCAACACCCTGTCGCTCACTTTCGACGCCTCGCGCCTGCAAGGCATCGTGACAAAAGTGTCGACGCTCTCTCAAAACGCCTCGATACAGTCCATCGCCAAACTCCTGGCTTCTTACGACGGGGTTTATGTCGGGTGCAAACTTAAAAAGGAATAAATCGACTTAAATCGACCTAAATCGATATATATCGAAATAAATCGAGATAATTCGAGATAAATCGAAAACTTAGCCTCATCCTCATTCGTTTTATCGTCAAAAACGAGTTTTGAAGAATAAGTTGAAATATTACAAGAAGCGGTGGGATTATTCCTTCAACCGCTTCTTCTCTCATTTCGACGGACCTGTTTCCACATTGGGCACGGCTATCGATGTGGCTTCTTCCGTGGCCTCGCTGCTGGCTCTTGTCTCAATGGCCATACGGGCCGGCTATGAATTGTCGGCTCCTGATGCCGCCATGCTCGACGCGGTGTTGCGCGTGGCCCTGTCTGTATTCTTTATCAACATTGTCTTTTCCACACTTTTCCGCCGCAGAATCCGCCGGCAGACAAAGCGCGTGGTAAAATGGATTGTCGACATCCCGATTGTCCTGGCCGTGCTCGCGTGGGCATATCCTATACCCGACCATCCATGGATTCCGTGGCTCAAAACGATTCTTTACAGCCGCAAATTCCTGTTTTGCGCTCTCGCGGCCTACTCCGTTGTCGACCTCAGCTACACGCTCTCACGCCTCACCGACCGGCGCACCAACCCTTCGCTCATCCTGGCCTCGTCGTTTTTGGTTTTCATCATCATAGGCTCTCTTGTGCTCATGCTTCCTAAATGCACATACGGAGGCATATCCTATTTCGACTCGCTGTTTGTGTCGGCCAGCGCCGTGTGCATCACGGGGCTTACGTCGGTCGACATCCCGTCGACATTCACACCGATGGGCGTGGCCGTGATTGCCGTGCTGGTGCAGCTCGGCAGCCTCGGCATTATCACGTTCACGAGTTTCTTTGCCATGTTCTTCACCGGCAACACGTCGATCTACAACCAGCTTCTGCTCCGCGACGTGATCTACACCAAGAGCATGAACGCCCTTATCCCCACCCTGCTCTATGTGCTCGGGTTCACCGTGACGGTGGAAGCCGCCGGCGCCGTGGCCGTGTTTTTTTCCATACCCGACTCTCTGCCGATGGCTCTCGACGACAAGATTGTCTTTGCCACATTCCATTCCATGTCGTCTTTCTGCAACGCCGGCTTCTCCGTACTGCCCGGCGGCATGGCCAATCCAGAGCTCATGCGCTCGTCGCAAAGCATATATGTGGTCACTTCGGTGCTCATATTCGCCGGCGCTGTCGGCTTTCCGATTCTGGTCAATTTCAAGGATATTATCGCAGGCTATATCCACAGGGCGGTGTCGCGCATCCGGCGCGTCGCCGATGAACGTCGCCCGGTGCATATCTTCGATGTGAACACCAAGATTGTGCTCTACACCACTCTTGCAATACTCGTGGCGGGCTCGGCGGCTTTCTTTTTTCTGGAATACGACAATACTCTGGCCGGAATGTCGCTGTCGGACAAGATTATACAGTCGGTGTTCAATTCGCTGATACCGCGAAGCGCAGGGTTCGCCTCTGTCGACCCGTCCCGATTCCTCGACGTGACACTGCTGATTGTGGTGGTGCAGATGGTGATTGGCGGCGCGTCGCAGTCGATGGCCGGCGGCATCAAGGTAAACACCCTTGGAGCCGTGCTGCTAAGCCTCCGTTCGGTACTGTTCGGCCACAACGGCACCACGGCCTTCCACCGCACCATAAACACGGCCTCTATCCGGCGTGCCAACGCCGTGGTGGCGCTCGCCGCATTGTCGCTTTTTGCCTATTGCGTGATTATTTTGCTCCTGGAGCCGCACATGTCGGCAAAAAGCGTTATCTTTGAAGTCGTTTCCGCCCTCTTCACCGTAGGCTCGTCGCTGGGAATCACCCCCGACCTGTCAGATGCCTCAAAAGCGACGCTCTGCACCGCCATGTTTCTCGGCCGTGTCGGCATCATCTCCCTGCTCTGCGGCATGGTGGGGACTAAACGCGACATCTCTCAGCATCTCCCAAAAGACAATATTATAATCAACTGACACAATGCGCTACTTAATAATAGGACTTGGCATTTATGGCTCGAACCTGGCCCGCGACCTCACCGACATGGGCCACGAGGTGATAGGCGCCGACAACAAAAAGTCGAACGTCGACGCCATAAAGGACTATATATCCACCGTCTACCTTCTCGACGCCACCGACGAGGCCGAGCTATCATTGCTGCCCATAAAGAATGTCGACCTCGCCATCGTGGCCATCGGCGAGAACTTCGGCGCAAGCATCCGCACGGTCGCGCTGCTCAAGAAATTAAACGTGAAGCATATCTACGCCCGAGCTGTCGACACTCTCCACGAATCAATCCTCGAAGGGCTCGACATCGACCGCATCCTCACCCCCGAGCAACGCGCCGCGCGCGACCTCACCTCGGAAATGGGCCTCGGCTCAAAAGTGCAGACTCTCGCGCTCGACTCCGACCACTATGTCCTTAAATTCCGCGCCCCCGAAGCCTTCGTCGGCCTGAAATATGCCGACGTCGACCTCAACGGCTCCTATCATCTCACCCTTGTGGCTGTGGCTCGCCCCGTCAAGTCGAAAAATCTGCTTGGCATCGACCGCCGCGAATATCGCGCAATAGACGCAATCGACCCCGACGACAAAATCACCGCCGACGACCTGCTCGTGTGCTACGGCACGAAAAAAGCATATTTCTCACTGTTCGAAACCACATCACCGATATGAACCCATCCATATGGATAGCCGCCCGCCTGCGCCTCAACGACACCGGCTCGGGCGCCAACACCACCGGCGTGGCCATCGCTTCTATCGGCGTGGCCGTGGCCGTGGCCGTAATGGAAATCACCCTCGGCGTGGTCATGGGATTCAAGACCGGCATCACCGACCGTGTGCTGGGATTCGACCCCGAAGTGTCGGTGCTCCCGGCCTACGACTACCCCTCCGGCGAGTCCGACCCTCATATCTCGGCATCGCCGGAGCTGCTCGTATATATCGCTTCCTCTTTGCCGCAGGCATCGGCAAGCATAAGCCTCAGCCAGCCCGGAATAATCAAAACCGACTCCGACTTCGCCGCCCTCTATTTCATGGCATCCGACACCACGCACGATTTCTCGTTCGAGCGCGGAAACATCGTCGACGGCACTTTCCCCGACTACTCCGACCCCCGGCAAGCCAACAGCATCGTCGTATCGTCGGCCACAGCCAGTGCCCTCGGCCTTTCCTCCGGCGACAAAGTTAACGCCTGCTTCATTGTGAACGAAGCCGTGAAATTGCGCCGGTTCACCATCGCCGGCATCTACGAATCCGGATTCGAGGAACGTGACAACACCGGCGCCTACGCGTCGCTCCGCGCCATGCAGTCGGTAGCCGGAGTCGACTCTCTGTCCGGCACCCGCATCGACATACGCTTCCCCGGCTCTCTCGCCGACATCGAAGACGGAGCATCCCGTTTGCAGCAGACCCTTGTCGACGCATATTCCGCCGGCTCGATACCGCAACTCTACCCCGTCGACAATATTCGCCACACCGGAGCCGTGTTCTTCAACTGGCTCGACCTGCTCGACACCAACGTCGTCGTGATATTCATCCTCATGATATGCGTCGCCGGCTTCACCCTCGTGTCGTCGATGTTCATAATCATTCTCGACCGCATCCCCACAATCGGCCTGCTGCGCTCGATTGGCGCCCGAAAATCTATGGTAGAGCGCATCTTCGTGGTCATGGCCATGCGCATCGTGGCCATCGGCCTGGCAGCCGGCAACATAGTTGGACTCGGATTCCTCATATTCCAGCAGCATACCGGGCTGTTCAAGCTCGACCCGAAAATGTACTACCTGTCAACCGTCCCTGTGCAAATAAATCCGGCATGGATGCTCGTCCTCAACCTCGGAGTCGTGGCAGCCGCCTACCTCATCCTCATTCTCCCCTCGCGCCTGGCAGGCTCCGTGTCGCCGGCATCTACACTCCGGTATGAATGAACGATTTTGAAATCTTTTTGCTCATTTAATTGTTTTTAAGACATAACCGGCACTTTTTTACAGCGTTTAGCCTCGCAAATCTTAAAAAAAAGACTTAACTTTGCATTTTCAACTATCCAATTTATGAGTAATTCTCACGAACTTTATCAACTTATCATAGAAGGCATCCAAGAACGCAAAGGGCGCGACATCACGCTCGTCGACATGATGCACATCGAAGATGCCCCTACCCCGCTGTTCATCATAGCCCAAGGCACATCAGCAATGCAAGTTGCCGCTATTGCCGACTCCGTGCGTGAATACGTTCAGGAGAAATCGGGCGTGAAACCCTACAACTACGACGGCTACCGCAATGCCGAATGGATTGTAATCGACTACGGACACATCCTCGTGCACATTTTCGTGCCCGAAGCCCGCCAGCGTTACAATCTTGAAGAACTTTGGGCCGACGCCGTGATTACCGACATTGAAAATCTCGATTAAAATGCCTACAAATCCCTTTTCCAATAATAACGGCAAGAAAAAGAAAAACCCGTTCGGATTCAGCATTTTCTGGATGTACGCCATAATCCTGATTGTGCTCGGAGGTTTCTTTTATCTTGAAGACAACTCCATCTCCAAAGAAGTCTCCTTCTCTGATTTCGAGAACTATATTGTGCGCGACCACGGCATAAAAGAAATCACCGTGTTCACCGACAAAGGCATGGCCGAAGGCGTGCTCACCGACTCTCTCGCCGCAAAACTGTTCCCGCAATACGCTCCCGGCGAAGGAATGCACGCCAAAGTGGAGACTGTCGTGCCGTCGGCCGACAAGCTCTCCGACAAAATCGACGGCTGGAAAGCCATGGGCTATTTCCCCGCCGACGGCAATGTCAAGTTCGAACGCTCGGGAAGCATGATGTCGATGCTCTTCGCCTTCGGTCCCGTAATCCTGCTCGTGGCACTGTGGTTCTACATGATGCGCAAGATGTCGGGTGGTGGCGCCGGCGGAGGCGGAGGCGTATTCTCCGTGGGCAAATCCAAGCCCCAGGTCTTCGACAAGGACAGCGCCAACAAAGTCACGTTCAAGGACGTGGCCGGCCTCTCTGAAGCAAAAGTGGAAATCGAAGAAATTGTAGAATTCCTCAAAAACCCCAAGCGATATACCGACCTCGGCGGCAAAATCCCCAAGGGTGCCCTCCTCGTAGGCCCTCCCGGCACTGGCAAGACCCTGCTCGCCAAGGCCGTGGCCGGCGAAGCCGACGTGCCCTTCTTCTCAATGTCGGGTTCCGACTTCGTGGAAATGTTCGTAGGCGTCGGCGCCTCGCGTGTCCGCGACCTCTTCCGCCAGGCCAAGGAAAAAGCGCCCTGCATCGTGTTCATCGACGAAATCGACGCCGTGGGCCGTGCCCGCGGCAAAAATCCCAACATGGGCTCTAACGACGAGCGAGAGAACACCCTCAACCAGCTTCTCACCGAAATGGACGGCTTCGGCGGCAACAGCGGCGTTATCGTGCTCGCTGCCACCAACCGCGCCGACATCCTCGACAAGGCCCTGCTCCGCGCCGGACGTTTCGACCGCCAGATCTATGTCGAACTCCCCGACGTCAACGACCGCGAGGCAATATTCCGCGTCCACCTGCGCAACATAAAGGTGGCCGACACTCTCGACGTGACTCTGCTCGCCCGCCAGACCCCCGGATTCTCCGGTGCCGACATCGCAAACGTGTGCAACGAGGCCGCACTCATCGCGGCGCGCCACAACAAAAAAAGCGTCACCATCGAGGACTTCAACGCGGCCATCGACCGAATAATCGGCGGCCTCGAAAACAAAAACAAACTCGCCACCAACGCCGAAAAGCAAATCATAGCCTTCCACGAGGCCGGACACGCCACAGTGTCGTGGCACCTCCAATTCGGCGACCCGCTCGTCAAGGTCACAATCGTGCCGCGCGGCAAAGCCCTCGGAGCCGCATGGTATCTTCCCGAGGAACGATACAACTACCCCGCCCAGGCCCTGCTCGACCAGATATGCTCGCTCATGGGCGGCCGCGCCTCTGAAGAAATCTTCACCGGCACCGTCACCACCGGCGCGCTCAACGACCTCGAACGCGCCACCAAGATGGCCACAACCCTCGTGCTCTATTACGGCATGAGCGACCGCCTGCCCAACATCAGTTACTACGACTCATCCGGACAGGCCTACGGTTTCTCCAAGCCATATTCCGAAGAACGCGCGCGCATCATCGACGAAGAAGTGTCGCGCATCCTCGCCGAGCAATACGAGCGCGCCAAGCAAATACTCAACCAATACCACGACGGCCTCAAAGAACTCGCCGACGAGCTCTTCGACCGCGAAACCATCTTCACCGCCGACGTAGAGCGCATCTTCGGCCCGCGCCAATGGACCTCGCGCACCGACCAGATCATCGCCGAGCAAAAACAGCGCGACGCCGACAAAGCCCCCGAAGCCACCCCGCCGGCCGACACCCACCCCTCCGCCGGCGACACCGTTCCGGCCGCGCCCTCCGACATCAACCTCGACAAACCCTCCGCCCCCACCCCGCCGCCCTTCCCCGGCGACGCCCAATAACCCACACGGAGCCGACCCCACCGGGCCGGCTCTGCTCTTTTATATCCTCAACCCTTTATTTTTCTGAAATTTGCAAATTGCGAAAAATTTCGTAATTTTGCATCTAAACATCATTATCATTTAACTGATTTCGTCGATTATAAGATTACAAGAATAAATTCTACGTTAATTACCGGCTATTATTTTTAATTTTTTCCAAATTAACGGCCCATTCATGGCCATTAACGTAAAAAAAACGAAATCCAACGTTAATTAAACGCAAATACCCAATCATATATATAACTGTTACTTATGCTGAAACCTTTTATCACTTCCGCTTTCCTTTCGGCCTCTGTCGCCGCTCTGGCGTGTACGTCTTTGATTGCCACCCCCGGTGCTTCGGCCGACGGAAGCACGATGGTTACATATGCCGCCGACAGCCATGTGCTCTACGGCGAACTTTATCGCCAGCCCGCCGCCGACCACCCCGAAGGCGCAATGCGCGAAGTTATCGACTGGGACTCCCAGAAAAAACTCGGCGAGATTCCCGAAGTGGCCCACACATACTCCACCGTCGGCAACATGAACGAGCACGGCCTCACCATTAGCGAAAGCACATGGGGCGGACGCCATGAACTTGCCGGCTCGGGCATCATCGACTACGGATCGCTCATCTACATCACCCTCCAGCGCGCCAAGACTGCACGCGAGGCCATCGACGTAATGACCGGCCTCGTCGACAAATACGGATACGCCTCCGAAGGCGAATCGTTCTCCATTGCCGACCCGTCCGAGGCCTGGATTATGGAAATGATAGGCAAGGGCAAGGACGACAAAGGCGCCGTGTGGGTGGCCCGCCGCGTCCCCGACGGATACATATCCGGACATGCCAACCACTCGCGCATCCATAAGTTTCCCCTAAACGACCCCGAGACGCTGTATTCGCCCGACGTGATTTCTTTCGCACGCGAAAAAGGCTATTTCGACGGCAAAGACAAAGATTTCTCATTCTCCCGCGCCTATGCCGTGACCGACGCCGGCGCTCTCCGCGGATGCGACGCCCGCGTGTGGGCTTACTACAACAAGTTTGCCCCCGGCATGGATAAATACCTTCCCTGGATTTTCGAAGGCAAAGGCGAAGTGCTCCCCATCTGGGTGAAACCCTCCAAGAAACTCACCGCCAACGACCTCAAATGGATGATGCGCGACCACTTCGAAGGCACCCCCATGGATATGACGCAAGACATCGGCGCCGGTCCCTTCGACGTGCCCTACCGCTGGCGCCCCATGACATTCACCGTCGACTCCGTGGAATACTCGCAAGAGCGCGCCATCGCCACCCAGCAGACCGGCTTCTCGTTCGTGTCGTCGATGAACGCCGACCGCCCCGAGGCCATGCGCGGCATCCTCTGGTTCGGAGTCGACGACGCCAACACCTGCGTCTACGTCCCATTCTTCAACTCCACCACCGAGGTGCCCTATGAACTCTCGCACGGCAACGGCGACATGCTCACACTCTCGTGGGACGCCATGTTCTGGGTCAACAACTATGTGGCCAACCAGGCCTACAACCGTTACAGCCAGATGATTCCCGACATACGCCGCGTGCAGTCGGGCCTTGAATCGGCCATCGAGTCTGCTGTCGAGGCCGCCGAGAAATCAACAGCCGTGCTCACTCCCGAGCAGGCTCAGGCACAGTTGCAGCAACTCTCCAACTACTGGACCGAAAAAGCCACCAAGGACTACAAGGCCCTCGGCGACTTCCTCCTGGTAAAATACCTCGACGGCAACATCAAGAAAGAAAAAGACGGCCAATTCCTCCGCACCCCCGAAGGCAACGCCGCCACCCCCGACTGGGGCGGCTACAACGAACGCTACTACCGCTCCATCGTCGAAGACTCCGGCGACCGCCTCCGCGTCCCCACCATCAAATAAACTGATTCTGTTTAATCACGGCGAAGCCGTGGCTCCTTGGTTAACCCCGTATGGAGGCGCAGCCGACATGCGGGGTTTGGCCGATACAAATCAAACGCGGTATTGGAGCGTAGCCTGCCGGAGCGTTCGATTATGCCAAAGATGCCGCGAGGCACAGCTTTGCAGTGCTTTCTTATCACTCTTAACAGACCGGGCTTGTCGGCATTCTGCCTCCAAACCCGGTTATCCAAGGAATCACGGCTCCGCCGTGACTAACTTGCGTAACCTGAATGAATTATTCACGATAATTAACGCTAAATCTTCCTAATCCATCAGGAACGTAAGCCTCCGGCTTGCGAAAAATATCACAAGCCGGAGGCTTGTGTTCCTAAGGGCTTACATACCCGCAACGATATGAAAATCTGCATAGCCACATCCACACGCGCCGACTGGGGGCTGCTCTCGCCCCTGGCCGCCGAACTGCGTCGACGCCCCGGCGTCGAATTGCAGATTCTCGCCACCAACATGCACCTGATGCCGGAATACGGCATGACTGTCGACGAAATCGAGCGTCAAGGCTTCGTCGTTAGCGCGCGCGTGCCCATGCCCCTCGAAGGCGAGGGCGAGGCCGCGCGCGTCCGCGCCATGGCCGCGTGCATGGACGGCACGGCACAGGCCCTCCGTCGGCTTGCCCCCGACATGCTCGTAGTGCTCGGCGACCGCTACGAAATGCTCGCCATAGCCTCGGCGGCAACAGTGATGACCATCCCCATTGCCCACATCGCCGGCGGCGAAGTGAGCGAAGGAGCCATCGACGACAACATCCGCCACGCCATCACCAAACTCTCCGCCCTCCATTTCACCGCCACCGAACCCTACCGCCGCCGCGTGATACAGATGGGCGAAGACCCCGCGCGCGTAGTCAACGCCGGTGCCCTCGGCGTGTGGAACATCCTCAACCAGCCACTCATGACGCTCCCCGAACTCGAAGCCAACCTCGGCTTCAAGTTCGCGCCCGGGCGCACCGTCGTGGCCACGTTCCACCCCGTCACACGCGCCAACGAAAGCATCGGCCCCATGCTCGACGCCCTCGACGCCATCCCAGGCCTCCGCGCCATCATCACCTATCCCAACAACGACGCCGGCAGCGAACCCATCATCGAGCGCATCCGCGCCTTCGCCGCTGAACGGCCCGACAGCATCCTTGTCGTCAAATCCCTCGGCATGATACGCTATCTCTCCGCCGTGAGATACGCTTCCGCAGTGGTCGGCAACTCCTCGAGCGGCATCGTCGAAGTGCCCTCGCTCGGCGTTCCCACCGTCGACATCGGCACCCGCCAGCAAGGCCGGCTCTGCGGTCCCTCCGTGCTCCACTGCCCCTGCGACACCCCCTCCGTCACCGCCGCCCTCCGCCGCGCCCTCACCCCCGAGCACCAAGCCCTCGCCTCCCGCCGCGAAAACCCCTACCACCGTCCCGACACCGTCCGCACCATCGCCGACACCCTCCTCTCCACCACCCCCACCTCTCTCTCCACCCTCACCCACAAACACTTCCACGACCTCCCCCAAATCCAATTTTCGACAAGAGAATAGGAGTAACAAGAGAATATTATCGAATTTCAGTGTACTGAAAATGTTGGGGCATACGGCTCGTGCAGCAGATGCTATCCTGTGGCGTGAGCCACGTAGTTCTATGTAGCCCAGGGTTTTACACCCTGGGTTAGGAGTATCGCGACACGGCATGGCGGAGCCATGTTCTTTGTCCATTACCGACTCGATATCGCCACATGGCTCCGCCATGTCGAGGGGGACACGTGCCTGCACGACGTCTGTCATTATGGCAGAAAGCGGCAGAGCCGCTTAATATGGTAGGCATGGGCGAAAGCCCATGTATGTCAGATGTATTATTATTCGACTGCGGCCGCAGTCGAACCTCCGTATCGCCCATGCAGGAACCCTAACCGCGGAGCGCTTTGCCACAGGCAAAGAACCCTCCGGCTTGAGACATACCCCTCAAGCTAGAGGCTTGAGTTCCCACCCAATTCCGAATGCACGGGCCGTACAATCAGCCATGAGATAATATGGCTAAATTATCGTAAATAAAATCGCCCACCTCATTCCCATTTTTATCAATAAAATCATTATTTGTACACGAAAAAACTTACTTTTGGGTAACCTCTATTAGTCTAATTCCCCCTTATAACCCCAAGGTGGAATTCCAAACAATGTTCCAACTCTTGGAGGATAATCTATATCGACTCCATTTTCCAATTCATCTATCCAATGCTTGGTAAGTTTGTCTCTACTTCTTTTGTAGAAATATGGTTGCCAGACAGTAACAACCGTTCTAATAACAAGATAAAATGGAAATGTTATGAGATGAAAAAGAATCGCAATAGGTATTAGAAGTCCTAAGAAAGCAAATCCTCTAAATAATGCTATTCTGTCTTCTTTCATCATAGTTTTTCATTTCTGATTCGGTGTTAAAATACAATATATGCATCATGGTAACGCTCGCGCGCCACGCATAGCAGATTGAACATATCCACAAGGGCCAACCGAAAGTTGCCGACCCCACTCGCATTACCCTTGACCGGGCTTCTGCGATGCGGTCTGCACCGACAAAGATAATCACTATTTTTCAATCTTCAAAAATTTATTTGCAAATTTGCGAATCATCATTGACGTGTCGGAGTTTTTTGCTAATTTTGCATACATTATGAAGCCTTTGATTATTATTCCGGCGCGCGGCGGCAGCAAGGGAATTCCGCGCAAGAATATTAAACGGCTCGGCGGCCGGCCGCTTATCGCGTGGACTATTGATGTGGCCCGGCAGGTGTGCCCCGACGCGGAGCGCATTGTCTTGTCGACCGACGACGCGGAGATTGCCGACACGGCTCGCCGATGCGGGCTGCCGGTGGATTATATGCGTCCGGCCGAACTTGCCACCGACACCGCGGGAAGCCGCGAGATGATGCTCGACGCAATGGATTGGGCCGACGCCAAGGGCATTGAATATGACTGTGTGGTGCTTCTTCAGCCTACGTCGCCGTTCCGCTCGGCCTCTGATGTGCTCCGCACCATCGAGGCCTGGAGTCCGGACATAGACATGGCCGTGACCGTGACGGAGGCGGCTTCCAACCCGTATTACAATTGCTTCGAGACGGATGCCGACGGCTACCTGCATGTGTCGAAAGGCGATGGCCTATACACGCGCCGCCAAGACGCGCCCAAGGCCTGGGAATACAACGGCGCGGTGTATGCCATAACTCCGGCAAGCCTGCGCGAGATGCCGCTGGGGGCTTTTCCCAGGCGTGTGCCCGTGGAGATGCCGCGCGAGCGAAGCATCGACCTCGACACTCCGCTCGACTGGGCCGTGGCCGAGTTTATGATTAAAGAAAACATGTGCTAATGAATCTTAACGACCATATAATATCGGCATCGGCATCGCTGCTCGAAGCCCTCGAAGCCCTCAACCGCCTGTCGGGCGGCGCGATGACGCTTTTTGCCGTTGACTGCCAAGGCCGCCTGACCGGCACGGTGACCGACGGCGACATCCGCCGCGCGCTTCTTGCCGGATGCCGGCTCGACGACAAGGTGGAGGCCGCTATGCACCGCCGCTTCAAGTCGGTGACTGGCGAGTGCCCCGACGTGGCCGCCCTGCGCGATTTCCGCAACAAGGGCATACGGCTTGTGCCCCTCCTCAACGCCGACGGCACGATACGCTCGATTGTCGACCTCTCGGAACGCCGCACGGTGCTTCCGCTCTCGGCCATACTCATGGCCGGAGGCAAGGGCGAGCGTCTGCGTCCGCTCACGCTGTCGAAGCCAAAGCCCCTGCTCGAAATCGACGGCCGCGCCATCATCGACTACAATATCGAGGCTCTCGACGCCTCCGGCATCACCGACATAACCGTGACGACGCGCTACCTCGCCGAGCAGATTCACGCCCATTTCGCGCGGCCCGTGGCCGGCGTGGATGTGAAATGCGTAGAGGAGACCTGTCCGCTCGGCACCATTGGCTCGGCCGCCCTGGCCGACATTCCTGCCGAGGGCAACACACTGGTGATGAATTCCGACTTGCTCACCACCATCTCGTTCGAGGACATGTATATCCACCACATGTCGTCGAAGTCGGACATCACGATAGCCGCCATCCCCTATCAGGTGTCGGTGCCGTTTGCCATCCTCACATCCGAGGCCGGCGACCCCACGCGCGTCACGGCCATCGAGGAAAAACCGTCCTACTCATTCTTCGCCAACGCCGGCATATATATCTTCCCCAACGACATGCTGCGGTCGCTGCCCCTCGACCGCCCCACCGACGCTCCCGACCTTATCCGCAACGCCATAGCCGAAGGCCGGCGCGTGACATATTTCCCGATCAACGGCACATGGCTCGACGTGGGCACTCCGGCCGATTTCCACCAGGCAGAGCAGCTCATGCGCCACCACCGCAACTTCTCTGCGCGTTGATTGTTAATTAAAAGAAACCCCTCGACTTAAATCGACATCTCTCGACTTAAATCGGCTTAAATCGAAAATAAATCGAAAAGACATGGCAGACTCCAATTTCATAGACTACGTCAAGATACTTTGCCGCTCAGGAAAGGGCGGAGCCGGAAGCGCACACTTCCACCGCGCAAAATATGTGCCCAAAGGCGGCCCCGACGGCGGCGACGGCGGCCGCGGCGGCCACATCATACTCCGCGGCAACAAAAACATGTGGACGCTCCTTCCGCTTAAATACCGCCGGCATATTTTCGCCGGCAACGGACAGCCCGGCACCGGAGGCCGCTCCTTTGGCAAAGACGGCGACGACGTGACGGTAGAAGTGCCGTGCGGTACCGTGGTGTTCGACGCCGAGACGGGCGAATACCTCGCCGAGGTGACCGACGACGGCCAGGAAGTGAAACTCCTGCGCGGAGGCCGCGGAGGCCTCGGCAACTGGCATTTCAAATCGCCCACCAACCGCGCTCCCCGCTATGCCCAGCCCGGCGAACCGGCCGTGGAGCGTTCCGTGATTCTCGAGCTGAAACTGCTCGCCGACGTGGGACTTGTAGGCTTCCCCAATGCCGGAAAGTCGACCCTGCTGTCGGCCGTGTCGGCTGCTCGCCCCAAGATTGCCGACTATCCTTTCACCACCATGGAGCCGCAACTCGGCATCGTGTCCTACCGCGACAACCGCTCTTTCGTCATGGCCGACATCCCCGGCATAATCGAGGGCGCGTCGGAAGGCCGCGGACTTGGTCTCCGCTTCCTGCGCCATATCGAGCGCAACGCCGTGCTCCTGTTTGTGATTCCGGCCGATGCCGACGACATCCACAAGGAATATGAAATCCTGCTCGGCGAACTCGAGCGTTTCAATCCCCAACTTGTCGACAAGCCACGCATCATCGCCATATCGAAATGCGACATGCTCGACGACGAACTTATCGACGAACTCCGTGCGCATCTCGGCTTCGACATCCCCACGGTATTCATCTCCGCAGTCACAGGCTACGGCCTCACCGAGCTTAAAGACACGCTCTGGCGCGCGATAACCGACGAATCGAACCGCCTTGCCACTCCCGACATTGTGCACCGCCCCCTCGACGGCCACCACCGCGTCCGCGAGGAAGACGAGTTCATATTCGAGCCGTCGCCCATGGAGGAAGACGCCGACTATGAGGAAGCCGAAGACCTTCGCTCCATATCTCCCGATGCCTGGGGCGAGGATTTCGATTTCGACATCGACGACGACGATACCGACCAATAACGAATACAACCCAATCACATCATGCGAAAAATATCATCCCTTATCCTGTTATTATTTGCTTTTATGGCAACAGCACAAAACACGAATCCGCTATTCGACGATTTCACCACAATTCCGTTCTCTAAAATAAAGACGGAACACTATATGCCCGCCATCGACCGCGGCATTGAACGCGCACGCGCCGAAATCGACGCCATCGTAAACAATCCCGAGGCTCCGACGTTTGAAAACACTATCGTGGCATACGAAAAAAACGGCGAGGACCTCGACCGCGTTACAAGCATATTCTTTAACCTCCTCGAAGCCGACGCCAACGACGAAATGATGGCTCTCTCGATGGAGGCATCACAGAAACTCTCCGACTACGGCACCGACATAATCCTCAACCCCGGACTGTGGCAGCGCATCAAGACCGTAAACGATTTCTACGCCAACAACAAAGAGGCTTACGATGCCCTCACCCCCGAGGACCGCATGCTGCTCCAGACCGTGTACGACAGCTTCGCCAACAACGGCGCGCTCCTGCCCGAAGCCGACCAGAAGCGGTTCAAGGAACTGAAATCGGAGCTCTCCGGCCTCACCACACGTTTCGGCCAGAACGTGCTCCGCGAGCTCAACACATATGAGATATGGCTCACGCCCGACCAAATGCAAGGCCTCCCCGAAGGCATAATCCAGCAGGCTGCCGAAGCCGCCGAGGAAAAAGGACGCAAGGGCGAATACCTCTTCACCCTCGCCCAGCCCACCTACATGGCCGTGATGAAATATGCCGACAACGACGACGTGCGCCGCAAATTCCACAAACTCTACACCTCGCGCAACACCCAAGGCGAATATTCCAACCTCGACAACATAGCCCGCATCTCCGCCGTGCGCCTTGAAATAGCCAAACTTCTTGGCAAAAAAACTTACGCCGACCAGAGCCTCCAGCGCACAATGGCACAGACTCCCGAAGCCGTCTACGACTTGCTCGACCGCCTGCGCGACGCCTACCTCCCCGCCCAGAAGCGCGAATTTGCCGAACTCAAAGCCTTCGCTTCCAAAGAAGCCGGCAAAGACGTTGAAATCACCGCCTGGAACCACTCTTACTGGTCGAACAAACTCAAAACGGCAAAATACTCGTTCGACGACGAGGCTCTCCGCCCCTACTTCCCGCTCGACAGCGTAATCAACGGCGTGTTCGGCCTGGCCACTCGCCTCTACGGCCTGCAATTCAAGCCCAACACCGAGGTTGACGTATACCACCCCGATGTGAAATGCTTCGACGTGGTCGATGCCGACGGCCGATTCATGGGCCTGCTCTACACCGACTTCTTCCCCCGCGCGTCGAAACGCCCCGGCGCATGGATGACCGAATTCCGCGGCGAACGCCACGAAGCCGATGGCTCGCGCCGCGCCCCCTACGTGTCGATAGTGATGAACTTCACCAAACCTACCGCCGACAAGCCCTCGCTGCTCACACCCTACGAAGTCGAGACCTTCCTCCACGAATTCGGCCACGCCCTCCACGGCCTGCTCGCCGACACAAAATACGGCTCGCTCTCGGGCACGTCTGTCTACCGCGACTTCGTGGAACTCCCCTCGCAGTTCAACGAAAACTACCTCACCGAGAAAGAATTCCTCGACAGCTTCGCCAAGCACTACCAAACCGGTGAACCCATCCCGCAGGAGCTTATCGACCGCATGGTGGCCGCCCAGCAATATGGAGCCGCCTACGCCTGCATCCGCCAGTTGCAGTTCGGCTACCTCGACATGGCCTGGCACACGATCACCGAGGCCGTGACCGACCCCATGGCCTTCGAGCGCGACGCCATTGCCGCCCTCAACACATTCCCCGCTGTTGAAGGCACCATGACCTCGCCGCAATTCTCCCACATCTTCTCGGGAGGCTACGCTGCCGGCTACTACTCCTACAAATGGGCCGAAGTGCTCGACGCCGACGCCTTCGCCTACTTCCAGGAAAAAGGCATCTTCTCGCCCGAGGCTGCCAAATCGTTCCGCGACAACGTGCTCAGCCGAGGCGGCACAGAAAACCCCGCCGAACTCTACCGCCGCTTCCGTGGCGCCGACCCCACAATCGACGCGCTCCTTCGCCGCGACGGCATCACCCCCGAGCCTTCCGTCGCCATCCCCGCCAAAGATTAACTCAATGCACGATGCACAATGCACGATGCTCGATACATAAATAAGGCCACGCCACATTTGGGGTGTGGCCTTTTAAAATTTTCCAAATATGAACTATATTTTTGATTTCGACGGCACATTGATGGACACCTCCGGTGTAATCCTCTCCACTATTAAAGCAACCATCGCCCAAATGGGACTCCCCGAAAAAACCGACGACGAATGTCGGACGATTATCGGAATCCGCACCGACGAGGCAGGGAAATACTTATATCCCGACCTCGACATATCCAATGCCGAATTTGCAAGGCTTTTCCGAGCCAACTACGACCGCCTGAAAAAAAACGCGCATGAAAAGACATTCCCCGGTGTGATATCAACCCTAAGACTGCTTCACGAAAGCGGCCACGGGCTTGCTATTGCTTCAAGCCGACGCCTCTACTCGCTAAAAGACTACCTCGACGGCCTGGGCATAACTGATTGGTTCAGCATGATTGTCGGAGCCGACAGCGTGGCCAAAGGCAAACCCAATCCCGACCCGGTGCTCGTCATACTCGCCGCTCTTGGCTGGGACGCCAACACCACCTTGGTGGTAGGCGATGCCGATGTCGACATCATGATGGGAAATGCCGCCGGGTGCAAGACATGCGCCGTGACCTACGGCAACGGAGCCATCGCCGCGCTCAAAGCCGCAAATCCCGACTATATGATCGACTCTTTTGCCGACATCCTTAATATTCGATAATCATGGATATTGAGCAGTTCCGCAACTACTGCCTGTCGTTTGAGGGCGTCACGGAAAAAACACCATTCGGGAAATTTGCTACACGATTCTCTTCGGTGCTCGTATTCTACGTCTGCGGCCACATGTTTTGCATGACCGACATCGACGACTTTCATTACGCCGTAGTGAAGAACACGCCCGAAAAAATCGCAGAACTTCACGAAAGCCGCCGTTCATGCGAGCGGCAGCGCAACATGAGCGCCAAATACTGGATTCAGCTCAACTTCGGCGGCGACATCTCTGCTGCCGAAATCCTCCGGCTCGTAGAGCAATCCTACCAAATCGTCAAAGCCAAATACTCAAAATAACATCGCCCATCGTGCATCGTGCATTGTGCATTGTGCATCGTGCATTATTTAAGAAGTGCTTGGGCGGCGGCGCGGGCAGTGGGGTCGGAGGAGGTGCCGGAGAGCATAAGGGCGAGTTCGCCCACGCGCTCGTCGGGCGATAGCAGGCGGATATGTGTATGCGTGGAAGTGTCGTCGTCTTCCTTGTAGACCTTGAAGTGTACCGACCCTTTCGCGGCCACGGCCGGCAAGTGGGTAATGGCGATGACTTGCGCACGGGCGGCGATAGCATCCATGAGCGAGGCCATGCGCACGGCCACATCGCCCGACACGCCGGTGTCAACCTCGTCGAAAATCACCGTGGGGAGTTGCATCTTCTCGGCAATGAGCGACTTCACCGAAAGCATCAGACGCGAGATTTCACCGCCGGAGGCAGTCTGGCCAAGCGGCATCAGAGGCTGATTCTTGTTGAAGGCAAAGAGGAATTCCACTTCGTCGGCACCCGACGACGACAGCTTGACCGGCGTGATGCGTATCTCGCAATTCAAGTTTTTCATGCCTAAGGGCACGGCGCGGTCGCGCAGCTCGCCGGCAAGACGCTCGGCCTGTTGGCGGCGCGATTCCGACAACGCCTCGGCGGCCTTCACGGCCTCGCGCTTTGCGGCCTTGGCCTTGGCCTGGAGCTCGGCCAGGTCGGAGTCGGCATTTTCTATGGTGTCGAGACGCGCGGCAAGCGAGTCGCGTATGGCGATAAGCTGGTCGGAAGAGTCGACACGATGCTTCTTTTCGAGCGAATAAATTGCCGACAGGCGGGCATCCACGGCATCGAGCCGGGCAGGGTCGGCGCCCAGCGATGCGTCGGCGTCGATAAGCGACTCTGCAATGTCGGCCAACTCAATGCGCGCGCTGTCGAGCCGCTCCACGAGGCTGTCGCCGTCGGAGAGCATGGCTGCCACGCGGCGAAGCTCGTTCACGGCCTGGGCCACATGAGCCACGGCGTCGGCCTGTCCCGACAGATGCCCGACGGCTTCCGACAGATGCGTCTTTATATCCGACACATTGGCAAGCACCTCGCGCTCCTGCTCGAGCAGGGCCTGCTCGCCGGGTTTCAGTTTCAGCTCGCGCAACTGGTCGAGCTGATATGTGATAAACTCGGCGTCGGCGCGGTTTTTCTCCACAGCGTTGCGAGCCGAGACATATGCCACGGCCGCATGACGGTAGGCAAGATATTTCGATGAATAAGCGTCGCGCAAATCGGTGTTTGCCGCAAGTGAGTCGAGAATCGACAGCTGGTAATCGGCTTCGGCAAGCAACAGGTTCTGATGCTGGGAATGGATGTCGACAAGCTGCATGGCCACTTGCCGGAGCAACGCCAGAGTAACGGGCGTGTCGTTGATGAAAGCGCGTGTGCGTCCGCTTGGCGAAAGCTCGCGGCGGAGGATACACACGCCGGGAATGGCATCGATATCGTTTTCGAGAAGAATATCCGACAAGCGGTAGAATCCGTCGGTGCGAAACTGCGCTTCTATCACCGATTTCAGCGAAGCGTCGCGTATCACGCGCGTATCGGCCCGGGCTCCTAACAAAATCCCGAGCGCCCCCAGTATTATCGACTTGCCGGCACCGGTCTCGCCGGTAATGATATTGAAACCGGGATGAAAATCAATGTCGATTTCCGAAATCAGGGCGTAATTTGATATATGCAGATGCTCAATCATAGGGGGGGGTAATTACGAATGACGAATGACGAATGACGAATTATGAATTATGAATTATGAATGACTAATTACTATTTTTTAATGACTAACTGCGAATTAGTCATTAGTCATTTGTCATTTGTCATTCATCATTGGTTATTGGTTATTATCTTCTTGGCCTTTGCGGATTTTTTCGAGGCGGTCGTTTTCAGTGGGATACACGCCTTGGAGAATCTTGTAGGCCTCGTCGCGCTCGGTCTGCGGTGCCTTGGAGTAGATATTGACGAGCTCGTCCATCTTGGCGTCCTTGAACATCGACAGCGCCACCGACATGGGTTGCGCCTTGTATATCGCCTCGATGGTTGGGAGGGTCTCGTGGATAGTCTTGCGTCCTTTGTCGGGAGCAAGCGACATCTCGTCGAGGCCGCGGCGGTGATACTGGTAGATAAGGTCGCGGATAGCCGTGGTCGACGGGTCGGTCATGGCCGACAGCACGGCGGACCGGTTCTTGGTGTCCTCAAAGGCTTTCCAGCCCACCTCACCCGACGATTGCGCCATCTGCACAATCTGTTTGAGGCGTTCGTAGTACGGGTCGCCGCCATGAGGCGAGAACGAGTCGAAGTCGACGGCAAGTATCAGATAGGCATAGAAATTCAATATGGCCGTGAGCTGGTTTTCCATACTGTTGACAGAAAACACCAACGGTTCATTTTCCTGGTAGGCAAAATCTATCTTGCCGTCCTTGAAATTGATAAGCGTGGTAGTGTACGCGCTGTTGTAGACCGGACGGGTCGACTGCACCTGTATGTCGCCCTTCATCACCCCGTCGGTATATTCCTTGATGGTGAAGAACAGTTGGCAATCGATTTTTTCGTTGGCGGCAAACTGGGTGTTGGTGAAAGTGGTGGTGTTCATGTAATCGTTCACCGCGCTTTGCAGCGTCTCAAACACCGACTTGTTTGTTCCCGAGATTGCCTGTGAATTTATCTCGACGCGACAATTCAACTCCTGCGCCGACGCCGAGAAAGCGGCGATGCAGAAGAGTAATATATGTATAACCTTTTGTGTCATACTATACTAACGGAGATTTTCCCGTTATGTTGTCTAAGATGTCGCGCGCCACCTCCTTTTTTGATTTCAGAGGATATTCCGTGCGGAGGCCTCCGGGACGCAATATCGTGATTTTGTTTGTGTCGGTGCCAAATCCGGCGCCGGCATCGCGCAGGGAATTGAGCACAATCATGTCAAGATTTTTTCGGCGCAACTTGTCGGCGGCGTTGTCGAGTTCGTGGTCGGTTTCGAGGGCAAATCCGACGAGCACCTGGTCGCTGCGTTTAGCCTGACCGAGCGTGGCGGCTATGTCGGGATTCTTTTTGAGATGAATCACGGGCACCTCGTCGCGCTCGCGCTTTATCTTGCTCGCGGCCGTCGACACAGGAGCATAGTCGGCCACGGCGGCGGCCATTATGGCTATGTCGGCCTCCGGGAACACCTTCTCACATTCGGCAAGCATCTCGCAGGCCGACTCTATATGGCGCACTTCCACCGACGGGTTCTCGGCGCGTACTGCCACCGGACCGCTCACCACCACCACACGTGCCCCGCGGGCGGCGGCTTCGTCGGCCAGGGCATATCCCATCTTGCCCGACGAATAGTTGCCGATAAAGCGCACCGGGTCGATGCGCTCGTATGTAGGTCCGGCTGTGATAAGCACGGTTTTGCCTGCAAGGTCCTGCCCGGCGGCAAAATAGTCTTCGAGCACCCGGAAGATGCCTTCCGGCTCCTCCATGCGGCCTTTGCCCACAAGGTGGCTTGCAAGCTCGCCCTCGGCAGGCTCGATTATGTGCACACCGTCGGCACGGAGCCTGTCGATATTGCGCACGGTGGCCGGATGAGCCATCATATCCAGGTCCATGGCCGGAGCCACAAACACCGGGGCGCGCGCCGAGAGGTACGACGTGACAAGCATATTGTCGGCCACGCCGCAAGCCATCTTGGCCATGGTAGACGCGGTGGCCGGAGCTATCACCATAGCGTCGGCCCACAGGCCGAGGTCGACATGCGAATGCCACTCGCCGGTGTTGGCCGTGAAAAACTCTGAAATCACCGGGCGGCCCGACAGCGACGAAAGCGTGACAGGCGTGATGAATTCCTTGCCGTTGGGAGTGATGATAACCTGCACCTCTGCGCCGGCCTTAACGAGCAAACGGAGCAAAGTCACCGACTTGTAAGCGGCAATACCGCCGGTGATTCCCAATACGATATTCTTTCCGGAAAGTGGCGACATCGATTAGATTTTATAATAATTTTTTATTAAAAAGTTAATGTAACACATTGTAGGGACGCACAGCTCGTGCGTCCGCATAAATACCTCTTACACAACAAATTGGTAAAATTCCACAACGGACGCACGAGCCGTGCGTCCCTACACTCAAAGTCATATTTACTTATGATTGCACTTGCTTTTTCACCAAAGCCGTTTAACTTCGGTTATTTTCTTGCGCTTTTCACGCGCATGTAGATACGGGTGAAGCAGTCTTTGGTATTTTTGGTGAAGTCGCCGCGCATAATCCAGTCGTAATACGAAGGATCGTCGCGGAGCACTTCGGCGGCAACGCGGCCCTTATATTTTCCGAAGTTCACAATCTCGCGGCGGTTCTCGTCATATACGAGGCGGCCGGTGAAGTCCACGTTGCGGCTTTGCGAGGCGAAGTCGGCCAAGGCCTCCACGTCGCACGGCAGGTCGGGATAGTGCTCGAGCTGCGCTTTAAGCACCTCGTAAGTGGCATCGGTGTCGGCATTTGCACTGTGGGCTCCGTCGAGCTCCTTTCCACAGTAGAAGCGATAGGCGGCAACAAGGTTGCGTGGCTCTTTTTTGTGGAAGATGGTCTGCACGTCGATAAAGCGCGCGCGGCTGAAATCGAAGTCGACGTCGGCGCGCTGGAATTCCTGGTCGAGCATCGGTATGTCGAACCGGTTGGAATTAAAGCCGGCAATATCGCAGCCCTCGAACAGGCGAGCCAAGTCTTTGGCCACCTGGCGGAACACGGGAGCGTCCTTCACATCATCGTCGGAGATATGGTGGAGAGCCGTGGCCTCGGCCGGGATAGGCATCTCGGGGTTGATGCGGCGCGTGCGGCGTATTTCCTCGCCGTTGGGCATCACCTTGATTATCGACACCTCTACGATGCGGTCGTGGGTGAGATTCAGACCCGTGGTTTCGAGGTCGAAGAAAACGATCGGGCGTTTAAGTACGAGTTTCATCTTAGAATTCGGTTACGTTCATGGGCATGAGCAGCACAAGGAGGTCGGTATTCTCGGCCTGCTCGGCAGGACGGAACACGCCGGGGCGGCTCGGGTCGGAAAGAGCCACGACGATATCCTCGGAAGGAATCGTGTTGCAAATCTCCATAAGATAAGGCGCGGAGAAACCAATCACGATGTCGGCGCCGGTGTATTCACATTCAAGTGTTTCCGAACCGGAGGTGCACATATTGGCATCCGACGATTTGAGGAAAATCTTGTCGGCGGTGATGCGGAACTTTTCGAGGCCGAAACCGGGGTCGACAAACACGCCCACACGACGCACGGCGTTGAGGAAGCGCAGACGGTCGACACGCAGCGTATAGGGATTGTTCTGCGGAATCACGCGGTTGTAGTCGGGGAAATTGCCCTTGATGAAGCGGAAATTGAACGTATAGTTGTCGGTCTGTACCGTTGCGCTTTTCGAGGTGATGGTCACGGTGATGGTCTCTTCCTTGGCGAAAGCCGTTTTGAGGATTGTGGCAGGCTTCACCGGCAGGATGCAACGCTTGGTCACGCCGGGAGCCGACAGGCGGTTGACATATTTCACGAGCTTGCGTGTGTCGGTGGCGACAAATGTGATGCCGTCGGGCATTATGTCGAGCAGGATACCCATCATCTGCGGATGGAAATCCTCCGTGCCCACAGCGAAAATCGTGGTCTCGATACCCTTTATAATTTGCTCTACCGGGCAGGCAAACACCACAGGGTCCTCGTCGTCGGCTTCCTTCTGGTACTGCGGATACTGGTCGGCGGGAACGCCCACCATCGAATAGCGGCCGTTGGAATACGTGAGCACCACTTCGAGGGTTTCCTCGTTGAAGTTCACCTCGATACCCTGGTCGGGAAGCTCTTTCAACAGGTCGACCAGACGACGGGCGTCGAGGCAGAAAGTGCCCTCGCCCTCCGTTTCCGACACGGCGATGCGGGCTGTGAGCGCGTTTTCCACGTCGGAGCCGGTGATGGAAAGCACGCCATCGTGAAGGTCGATATAGAAATTATTGAGGATGGTGAGCGCGTTCTTGGCGTTTATCACCTTGCTCACGGCCGATGCCGCGGAATATAACGATTTGCCTGAGACGTTGAATTTCATGCTGTTGGGAGATTTAATATGTAATTTTAACGTGCAAATATAATCAATTTTCTCCGATTTCCACCCCTTTCCCGCCGAAAACTGCCCTTATGTAGATAAATTCTTATGAGAGAGCGGAAGTGCGTTCAAGATACCGCCGAAGCAAAAAAGCCAGGAAATGAGGAAATGTATATATTTTGCCATCAAAACCGATATTTGAAACACAAAACTTTACGCCATACTTGACATCGGGATATGTGTCATTATCTACATGTATTTTCACAAAATTCCAAGGTTTTCATGGGCTATTTTTCACAAAATTCCGATAGTTTTAGAGTATATTATTCACAAAATTCCGAAAAATACATCCATAATGTAGGAACACTAACCGCGAAGCGCTTTGCAACGCAAAGAATCCTCCGGATTGTGGAAAAAAAATCTATTGCTGTCCGATAAAAGTGGTTAACCGGCTTTTATAATGGCTTTTAGCCCTTGATAAGCCCTATATTTCAGGAATTGTATCTGCTGATTGATAAATCAACTCAAATATCCGGGCAATTTGAGATATAATTACATATTTGAAAAGAAAATGCAGACCGCAGTCGCGGTCGAATATGGTAGGCACGGGCAATAGCCCGTGTTTAGTTGGTTTACGCAAGTTCGACTGCGGCCGCAGTCGAATATCTGCTATTCATCATAACATGGGCTTTCGCCCATGCCTACCATATTAAGCGGCTCTGCCGCTTCGTGCTCCTGAATTTCGACTTGCCGATAAAGGGTTGCAATTTTTTCCGGACACCAATAAAAAATATCACAATCCGGAGGATTCTTTGCGTTGCAAAGCGCTTCGCGGTTAGTGTTCCTGCCTGCAAAAAAAAGCCGCGTCCCGGGTTGGGGCGCGGCTTGGGGTATCAGGATTAACGATGATTATTTCTTAACGATAATCTCGGAGGCGGTGCGGCCGTCGGCTGTGGCGACGTGGAGCAGATACGTGCCTGCCGGAAGCGATGTCATCGATATTACATGAGCTTCGCCGGCAAAAGCATCGGCTGTCTCGCTATATGCGACGCCGCCGGAGATGGAGTAGATGGAGTAAACTACATCCTTGGCATCGAAGTCGAGCACTACGTTCACATCATCGACTACGGGGTTGGGATAAACCGAAGTGGATGCGTCGATAGTGATGTCGGTGATGCCCTGGAGCTTGTCTACCAGCACATTGAACGTGTTGGTGGCCGAGGCTCCGGATGTGTCGGTCGCGGTTACGGTAACTGTGGCCTTGCCTTCCTTGATGCCGGCAAAGATTACCGAGGCAGCGGAGGTGAAGGGCTGCGCCACTTTCTCATCCGACACTGAGAGAGTGTAGGTGAGTTCGTCGCCGTCGGCGTCGGTAAAGAGGTCGGCATAGTTCACCACTGCAGATGAAGAGCCGGCGGCGATGGTGATGTCGGCAAACGGCACGGCTTCGGGTGCGCGGTTCACTTTTTCCACCACATAGCGGGCCTGGGCCTCAACCTGGCTGTGGATGTTGTCCTTGGCCACTACGGTTATGGCATACGAGCCTGCATCGCCATAGTCGGGAGCGAGGGTGAAGTTGATGTCGACAGATTCTGCATCCTTGACAGTTACGACACCGGTCTGCTTGTTGATGTCGACAGTTGCCGAAGCGGGGTTGGCCACGATGCCGTCGAGCGAAGCCACACGGCCGTTGTCGGTCATGGCAAACATGAAGTCGTCGCCATCGGGGTCGGCTATGCTTACGGTAAGGTTGGCCGTTTCTTTCTCGGGCACGGTAGTAGTGGCGGGCACGGTGATTACGGGAGCGCGGTTCTTGTCGAGGTAAACGGGGAAGTTGATAATCTTGCCCGGGTCGTTGCTCTTGATTACGAGCATGGCCTTGTTGTCGACATCGAGAGGTGCGCCGCCGGCATAGATAGCAACAGGAATCTCGACAGATTCGCCGGGGGCAACCGAGCCGGAAGCCGATTCTTCGGCCACTTTCACCCAGTCTTCGCCTGACGATGTTTCAAGACACGAGAGCATCCAGCCCACTTTAAGGCCTTGCTCGGTGTAGAAGTCGGCAGCATCGAGGCCAACGGTGGAGTCACCTTCGCCGTACATGCCGAGATAGCGTCCGGTCACGGGGTCGTCCTTGCGAGGCATGAGCATGGCCGGCATGGTCGAGAGTCCTGCGGGGAATTGAATCACGGCAGTAAACTCTGTGCCGGGCGTGAGGTTCACGGCGCGGTTGAGTTTGAGCACGAACATTGTGGGATAAGCCGTATTGGACTCTGCCTCGGCGTGGGTATATACGCCTTCGGCCACCATGTTGCCTGTTCCGTAAGGACCGTCGAAGATGTAGCCATGTACGTCGTAGTCGACGGTAGCGCCGAAGTAGCCACCCGAATAGAGGTGCGACACATTGAAGCCTTCCGCGGGCACGGTGAACGTTGTCATGATGTAGAGGTCGGTCTGGCCTGTGCGGTCGCCGAACTGGTATGCGCCCGACACGGGAGTCTGCACCGGATAGTAAAGTCCGTTGAGGTACTCGAAATTCTGGGGCAGATTGTACATGTTGGTGTCCTTGCCGTAGTCGTGGGTCACAGGCTCGGCCTTGGGCAGGTCGCCCTTGGAGGCTGCCGAGAGCACGCGTGCCTTCGAGAGCATGAGCGGGTCGAAGCCGATGCCGGGATCTTCTTCCACACTTTCACCCTGGCCGGTGAGGTCGACGGTGATGGTGTAGTCAAGACGATAGTCGCCATCGTTGGAAAGGGTCACTACCTCGGTGGAGCGATGGTCGGGAGCGGCGTTGGTAACGCGGATTTCCTCTTTGTCGAGCGAGGCGGCGGGCATGCCGGTGGTGATGAACTTGATGTTGACCACAGCGGCCTCTTCCTCTTCGTCGTTGATGAAGATATGGAGTTTGGCCCAATACTCGCCTTGGTTCATCCATACGGGCGAACCGGTCATGGGACCTACGGCAATGCGGCCGGGTTCCTTGCCCACCTCGATGGGAGAGCCGTCGTACATGTTCCAGCCCTTCACGGGTTCGCCGGTCATCCAGTCGATGCTTTCGCCATAGGTGAAGAAGAATTGGAATGCCGGTTCCTCAACCATCTCGCCGAACCAGTCGTCGTAGTATTCGATCATCTGCGACTCGATGGCAATATTGGTGATAGTGAACGGCGCGGTGCCTTCGTTTTTCACCTCTACAAGCGCATAGTAGGGAACCTGGCCCTGGAATGTGGCGATAAGCTCGTCGTCCCAGTCCATGTCTTCCTTCATGGCAGGGTTTTCAAGGGTGATGTCGGAGGGATATACGGGCTTGGCCTCGCCGATGATGTGCAGGGCGACAGGTATTTCAATCACCTCGCTGCCGGGCACATTGGTCGTAAGGGTAATGGCCGAAGTATATTCGCCGCCCATAAGGTCGGGGCTAACGGCTATGTCGGCCACGGCGGATGCACCGGGAGCGACGGCGGCCTCAACCACAGGATAGAACTCTACGGCATTGCCGAACGCTATGCCGCGCGAGGGGATAGCCACGCCTTCCTTGGCGTCGACCGACGAGATGCCGGCCACACCGTATGTGGCAAATATCAAGGAAAGGCTGTTGTTGGGATTGTATTGGAACTTGAACGATCCATCGGAATTCATTATAAGCTGGAAGCATACGCCGGCATTGACAGAGTTGCCAAATTCGGTGAATGTCACCACAACGCTGCTTTCGGTCTTGGTCACATATGTTCCGGATGTGGGGCTGTCGAAGTCCATCGAATGGAATCCCCAGTAAGGAGCGATCAGGTTGTCGTAGTACGAGCCCTGCGGGAATTCTGCCGGAGGCTCGGGCATGAGTTTCTGGTCGTCGCGATAGGTAAACGACACGAAACCGGAGTTGTAGACATACATCTTGCGGTACTTGTTGCCGTAGAATGTGAATTCAAACGGAAGTTCCACTTCGGTGAAGTCATGGTCAAAATAGTACTCGGCAGATGTAAACACCACGTCCTCGTCCTTGGTATTGTCGATCCAGTCGAATGTCACCGACGGGTTTTCAACCGCCATGGCATAGTTGTAGGAAATCGACTTCACATCGGAGAATGAAGGAGTATATTCCAGGCCGTCGCCAACGCTTACGGTATATGCAAGCGGCTCATTACCGTTGTTGGTGATGGTGAGGGGTATCTGCTTGGCCTCGCCGGCATTGAGGGTCTCGTCCACCTCGGTATAGCTCAATTGGGCAGCGGGGCAGCCGATTACCGTGGCCACAAGGTCCACTGTGGCGTTGCCGCCGTCGGATTCAATTGAAACTGAGCCGGTGAATGAGCCTTCGGCCTGAGTGTCGAGCGTGACAAAGAGGTCTTTCGACTGGCCGGCGGCCACCTTGAAGGGAGCTGCGTCAATCGAGAATTTCTCGCCGTCGACCGTAACCGAAGTCACCGACATTTCAGCGCGTCCGGCATTGGCCACATTCAGGGCCATGACGGCTTTCGAGGTGCGGAACACCTCGCCGAAGTCAACAGTGGATTCAGCGGAAAGAACCGGATGGAGGTCGCCGACAACATTAGCCTTGAACGACACAACGGCTGCCGGATTCACCAGGTCGTTGGAGTTCACTATTATGTTGTTGACAATCTCGCCGGCATACATATCTTCGGTAGCAGCCACGGTGGCGGTGATTGTCACGGCCTCGCCGGGAGCTACAAGACCGTCGGCCGGAGCAAGAGCAGTAACCATATTGGGCTGGGGAGCCACAAACTTCACGGCTGTGCCGCTGCCGAATTCCTGGCAGAGGGTGTTGCCGGCGTGGTACATGTCAGCCTCGGTCACGGAAAGCGGGTCGGAACCGAAATCGGAAATACCGCAGTACAAGCCGCTGCCGTTCTGGAATACCGACCACGGATCGTAATTGTCGTAATAAATCTCGATGTCGCCGTTGGGAGAGATAGCCATGTGGTAGGAAATGGCTGTCTTGTCCTTGTCGTAGACGGTGACGAGCACGTTCTCGAAATTCACGATGAACTTGCCGCTCTGCTTGGCATACTGAATCTTGGTCTGCGGGCCCACTTCGAGTTCGTGAATACCGTAGCCCGAGATAAGCGATGTTGTCTTCACAACTTCATTGTCGGGAGCAAGAGGCGTATTCACATAATCGGTGTATTTGTCAAACGCGATGCCGCCCAGGGTCGAGATATATACCTGCGAATAGGTCTTGCCGTAATACGGGAAGTCGAATCCGATGGCAATCGGAGCGGAATAGAGATTGTTCTCGCTGAACTGACGGGTGATGTCGACCGGCGAAATCATCTGCACGCCTCCGTCGTACTCAACAGCGTCGGAGCCGCGGAGATTGGTAAGCGCAGTGTAGCCGAAGCGGTGGACCGAACCGTTGCCCATGCCCTCGATTGTCTCGCCGGAGAATTTCGGGAACACGTATTGCAGCGGGTATGTGCCTTCGTTTTTCACTTCGAAGGTCACTTCCTTGGACTCGCCGCCAACCTCGATGTCGCCAACTTCCACGGTTTCAGGCTCAAAGACTATCTTGGCCGGGTCGGTGGCCACGCCTTGAACCATGATCGAGAATGTATTGCCGGACTTGTCGGCAAATGTAATCTTGCCCGACTGGCTGCCCGATACTTTCGGCACGAATGTTATGTCGATTTTCGCTGTGGAACGCGCGCCGATACCGGAAAGGTAAGACGGCGGGGCGAAATTGTCGTTGGTGCTTTGCACATCATAAATATTGCCCCAGTTGCCGGCAAACGCGCCGTAGCCTTTGTTGAACACTTCCACCGTGATGGTCTTCTGCTGGCCCACGATGAGCGAGCCGAAGTCGATAATGTCTCTTACGGTGATGTCGGGCTGCTGGCCGCTTACCGTAAGGGTAACGGCGATATTGTCGTCGTTCTTGGCCGTCTCGTTGGTCTCAAACCCGAGATTGAAACGGTAGGTGCCGTTGCAGAGCAACGCCGTGGACGTGCCCACCTCCACTTCCTGTGTGGCGTGGGGGTCGATCGTGCCGCCGGCCGGCGTGAGCGTGAGCACCTGCGACCAGTCGGGATTCAAGCTCTTGACTGTGAGGGCATATGTGGCCTTTTCTGCAAAATAAGCATATTTCGAGCCTTTGAGAGCTTCCGAGAGCAGCGTCCATGTCCGGCCGTTGTCGTTCGACATATAGGCCTGGGTTGCTGCCGCGGCTTCCGACGAGGCCTGTGCCACGCCAAGGGGATACAGGGTGTCCGATGCCGGGAAATGAAGCACCACGAAGAAGCTCTCGCCGGGAGCGAAATAGAATTGCTCCTCGAGTTGCACGTCGAGATAATAAGAGAAATAAGAGGGCGTGAATTCCGTGAGCTTATTGGCCTCGTTGAGCGACGTGCCGCGATAGATGGCCACCGTCGGGCTGTGAGTGCCGCTGCCCTGCACATTGAGGTGGGTCAAGTTGAAGCCTTCGGGATAACGCGAGGCGTCGACCGTAAACATCTGGGCCATCGAGTTGGGAAGCGACGCGTCCATATCTCCGATAAATGCCTCGATGTTGTTAAAATAGTTAAACTGCTTGGGATAGTCGGCCTGCTCGAAATCGGCGGCTACAAATGCCGACGCACGCTGCGCGGGAGCCTTTTGCAATCCCATGTTGCCCTTGTAGGGCGAGTTCATCTTCACAAGCGACAAAGCCGAGATTGAGGCCGATTTTGTCTGCGTGGTGAAATTCCACTTCAAACGGCCGTCGGCATCGTTGGTTATGACAAACTGACCGGGCACGACTGCGCCGTTGGTTATATTGATCGAAAGCGAGTTCTTATCCACGCCCATGTTCGGACCCGCGTTGGTCGACGCGGTCACAACCTCGGAAAGCGCCGAGGCGTTGGCCCAACGGTCGACGGCTTTCAGCGCTATATAATATGTAGTGAGCGGCTGCAAGCCCGTGAGTTCATATTCAAAGGCATCGCCCGAGGTGCTGAACTTGGTGTCGATTACTTTCTGCTGCGTCTTGTCGAGCGAGGTTTCGGTAAACGGCGATGTGGAATAATATAATATGTGATTGTTCACATTGTGGTCGCCCGATTCCGGGATTATCCATTGCAGGGTGATGCTTTCCTGCGAGGGAAGGGCCGTGATTGCGCCCACAGGCTGCGGAGCCGAGCCTGTGCCCATCTGCAACGCCTTGTAAGCGTCGACATAGCCGGAGCCGTAAAGGCCGGAAGCGTCAGGATTGAGGGCATAGAAGTCGTTGACCGACGTCTCAATCTGCGTTTTCAGAGCGTCGGCTGTGAGTGTCGGCGAGCCGTGCTTCGACAGCACAAGAGCCGCGATACCCGACACATGGGGGCATGCCATAGATGTTCCCTCCATAAAACCGTACTGGTCGTTGGGAAGCGTGGAGAGCACGCCCTGGTTTTGCGAGTAGTCGAGCAAGCCGCCGGGGGCGATTACGTCGACCCATTCTCCGTAATTGGAATAGGATGCCGGCTGCAAGCTGCAAGTCATCGCGCCCACCGACAGCACTTCGTCCATGCAAGCGGGGTAAAATTTGCCGGTAGCGCCGGAGTTGCCCGCGGCAAAGATACAAAGGCCTCCCGCGAGTTTCGACGAACGCGCCTCGGCCGTGAAATAGCGGATGGCGTCGAGCACGTCTTCCTCATACTCGTTTTCGGCTTCCCAGCCCCACGAGCACTGCGCTATCGACGCGCCGTGTTCCTTGGCATAAATCAGCGCCTCGGCAAAGTCGCCCTGCGAAGGCACGCCGGCGCGGGAGTCGAACACCTGGCACGAAATCATGCGGATACCGGAATTCGGCGTACCGTCGCCGCCGGCCACGCCGGCCACGCCCTTGCCGTTATTGTTCACGGCAGCTACCGTGCCGGCAACGTGCGTGCCATGGTCGTGAGGATAAATCACGCCCGAGCGCGTGCAGAAATTGTAGCCGTAGATATTGTCGACGTATCCGTCGCCGTCATCGTCCTGGCCGGGCACGCCGTTGAGCTCTGCCTCGTTCACATAGAGGTTGGCTTTGAGGTCCTCATGGTTCACGTCGATACCGCCGTCGATAATCGCTACAATCACATCTGGCGAGCCTGTCGTGATTTTCCAGGCCTCGAAAAGGTTGATGTCGGCGCCCTCTACGTTGTCGACCATCGTGCCCGTGTTGTTGTAGTGCCACTGCTCGCGCAGGCGCGGGTCATTGAACGGCATCGTCGACGAAGCGCGCGAGGCCATAGCCTCGGGGCTTACGATTGTGTACTTGGCGTCGCCGTCGAAAAGTTTCAAAGGTTTCTTCACTGTGGCTTTCTGCACGCCGGCGGCGCCGGAAAGCAATTTGCGCGCATTGTACGGCGACACACTCTCGTCGAATGTAATCTCGTACCAGCAGTCGAGTCCGTAACGGGCGCGGTCGGCGGCATACTTCTCATTTGCCGGAAACGCCGGACGTATCGACACGGCCTTGATCGTGTTCAAAGCCCCGTTGAATTGCGAGTAACGTCCAATCTTTTGGTTGTTCCTCACTTTGATGGGCTGGTCGCCGAGATTGCGCGCCATTTCCGGCTGCAATTTCACGCGCACGACGCCCTTGCGGGGTTCCACGGTCTGGGCCGACGCAAAAACAGACGTACCCATCGCCGCTACCAGCAGCAACAGCACGCGGAATAGTGTTTTTTGCATTGACTTGTGGTTTTTAATTGGTTTATATTATGTGTATTTTGGTAAGTATCCTTATTCCGGATTGGATTTGGGTATTTTTGCCGACAAATATACATATTTTTATTCGATAAATTTATATATTTTAATATTTTCATACCTTTTTATTTAAATATTCACACTTTTACCCACCTTTTTCACCATTGTTTTAATATTTTAAATATAGTTGGTTTCCGTCCATTTTGGTTTGTTTACTGTGTTTCTTGCAGTTTTCAAACCTTTTTTGAACTATTTTAAACCCCTGTTGACGCTTTCAAACATAATTTTGCCTCCGTAAATTATTCATGACTCCCGACCATCACATTTTCTTATATCATGGAATCTTTTCTCGGAATTGACTTAGGCGGCACAAAATTGCTTATCGGCGAAGTGGACCGCGAAGGAAACATCCTCAACTTCAAAAAATACTACCACGGCTTCTTCAACCAACGCGACGCCGTAGGTATCATAAATAATTGTCTCGACGATTATATCGAAACTGTCGGATGGTATTCCGGACATCGCCCCGTGGCAATGGGCGTAGGCGTAGTCGGACGCGTCGACTCCGAAAACGGCATATGGCTCCAGATCGACCCCACCCGCACTATCGAAATCGACCTCGCAAACATCCTGTCGGGCAAATTCGGCATGCCTTGCACCGTCGACAACGACGTAAAGAGCGCCACTCACGCCGAAACGACATGGGGCTTCGGTCAATTCACCGACAACTTCATATATATTAATGTCGGCACCGGCATCGCCGTAGGCTCGGTCGTAAACGGCACTATGATTCGCGGCTCTCATTTCAACGCCGGCGAAGCCGGACACCTCAAAGTGGGTGTCAACGTCGGCGTACAATGCGGATGCGGACGCACCGACTGCGTCGAGGCCATCGCTTCCGGACTTGGATTCGACAAATGCGCCCGCCTCCTCGCCCCGCAATTCTCCACCAACCTCCACATCCCCGACAAAGACGCACGTGTTTCCGTGGCCGAAGTCTACAACCTCGCCCTCCGCGGCGACAAACTCTGCACCGTCCTGGTCGACAACGCCGCAGAAGCCATCGCAAACCTTATCATGAACATGGTGCGCGTCTTCGACCCCGACACCGTGGTGCTCGGCGGCGGCGTAGTGTCCGACGGCTTCCTCCTCGGACACATCAAAAAATATCTCCACCCCACCACAATGCGTTTCGTAACCAACGGAGTGGTCCTCACCAAACTCAACCCCGATTTCATCGGCCTGCTCGGAGCCGCATCCGTGGCCATGGCCAAACACGACGAATCCAAACTTCAAAACGAGGAAAAAGAAAATGATTACGTTAACGCATAATATCGAGTCGTTCGACTCCTTGGCCGCCGACCGCATCGTTCGCCAAATCATCAACAAGCCCGACTCCGTAATCGGACTCTCCACCGGCCGCACCACCGGAGCGATGCACCGCATCCTCGCCTCTCGCATCGTCGACGAAGACATCGACATGTCTCGCGTCACTTTCTTCGGCCTCGACGAGGTAACAGGCGTCGACCCCACATTCCCCGGAGCTTGCGTGGCCATGCTCAAAAATGAACTCATTGATAAAATAGGTTATAAAGATTGTGATTTTTTGATGCTCCCTACCTCTTCGCTCGATTTCGCCGGTTCTTGCCGTGAATTCGCCGACGAGTTGAAGAGCAGGGGCGGCATCGACCTTCTCGTCCTCGGACTCGGCGAGAACGGTCATCTCGGTTTCAACCAGCCAGGCTCGCCTTTCGGCTGCACAGCCCGTGTCACCGATATGGACCCCGCGCTCTACTCTCGCCTATGCGCCGAATCCGGACGCACCGGCCTCCGTGGAGCCACACTCGGCATCAAGGACATAATGCACGCCCGCCACATCCTCCTTGTGGCCAAAGGAGCCAACAAGACTCAAATAGCCGCACAAATGCTCCTCGGACCCGTCACCGAAGACCTGCCCGCATCGGTGCTCCAGCTCCACCCCTCGGTCGAATTCCTCTTCGACGCCGACGCGGCGGCTCTTATTCCGGATAATTCTATCTGCTAATCTCTGAAAAAAGCACAATGAACCAAAATCCGACCCAAGCCCCGGCGCGCAACTACACCGGGCCATTCATCACCATGGTGTTCCTGTTCTTCATCGTAGGATTCCTCACCACGGCAAACACCCAGTTCCAGATTCCGCTCCAGCAGACTTTCCTCGCCGGCGTCGACAATCTCAAAAACACGTTCTCGACCATGATTATCTTCTCATGGTTCCTCGCCTACCCCATTTGCGGCGGCACAGGCTCACGATGGATTTCTCGCTACGGCTACAAGGGCGCCCTCCTGCTCTCGCTCCTTGTCATGGTGGTTGGCCTCGCCCTGTTCTTCACTTCCTCACTATTCACCGAGAAATTCCCCGACGCCACCCTCTCGTTAGGCACGGCAAGCATCCCCTGGGGCTTCTTCATTTTCCTGGCAGGCTCGTTTGTGCTCGGCGCATCGGTCACCATCCTCCAGGTCGTTGTCAACCCCTACCTCACGGCTTGCACAGTCCGGGGCACCCAGCCTATCCAGCGGCTCGCCATCGGAGGCTCGGCCAACTCTGTCGGCACCACCATCGCCCCCTACTTCGTCACCGGCGTGGTATTTGCAGGCCTCCCCATGTCTGAAATAAGCATCGACCAGCTCATGGTGCCGTTCCTCGGACTCATCGCCGTGGTGGTCGTGGTCTACGCATCGCTCTACTTCACTTCCCTCCCCGACATCGAAGGCACGCGCATCGACCGGTCCGAGGCCAATGCCGCAACCGACACCAACGTTTGGCGCCACCGCCATTTCCTCCTCGGCGTCGTTGCAATATTCTGCTATGTCGGAGCCGAAGTCTGCATCGGAGGCTCGGTCAATGTCTACGCCGAAAAACTCGGCTATTCCGAAACGCAATTCGTCCTTATGGTCACCATCTACTGGGGACTCATGCTCATCGGACGCCTTTGCGGCTCCACGCTGTCGAAGATTTCTCCGCGCACACAGCTCATCGTCACCACCGCCTGCGCGGCCGTTCTCGTCGCCCTCGCCGTCATATTCCAAAACCCCTGGCTGCTCGTAGCCGTAGGCCTTTTCCACTCTATCATGTGGGGAGCCATTTTCACCCTCTCGGTCTCCGGACTTGGCAAACTCACCTCCATTGCATCCGGCAAATTCATGATCGGCGTGTTCGGCGGCGCCCTCTTCCCCCTGCTCCAAGGCTTCCTCGCCGACTCTTTCGGCTCCTGGCGATTCACATGGCTCCTCGTCCTCGCTTGCGAGGCTGTGATGCTCTACTATGCCATCGCCGGCTCAAAAGTAAAATCCACACCTGAAAGCAAATGAATATCCTGAAAAAAATAATCCTGGCTTCCGCCGCCCTCCTCGCCTGCGCTTTTTCGGCAAACGCCGACACGCCCGGCACTCCCCGTCATGTGGTTATCCTCTCCGAAAACGCCGGCCAGCACAAACCTTTCGTCGACGCGGCTATTAAATGGCTCATCGATGAATCCGCCCTCTGGAACATGCAGATTCAAATATTCACAAACGCCAACTACCTCGCCGACAAAAACCTTATCGACAGCACCGACCTCATAATCCAACTCGACTTCCCGCCCTACACCTGGAACGAACAGGCAAAAGCCAACTTCATCGAATACATCAACGAAGGCCACGGCGCCTGGATCGGCTTCCATCACGCAACCCTCCTCGGCGACTTCGACGGATGGCCGATGTGGAACTGGTTCTCCGACTTCATGGGAGGAATCACTTTCAAAAACTACATCGCCCCCCTCGCCGACGGCACTATCAATATCGAAGCCCCCGCTCACCCCGTCATGGACGGCGTAGCACCCTCCTTCGTCCTCGCCGACGACGAATGGTACACCTACGACCGCTCTCCCCGCCCCAACGTCGACGTTATCGCCTCTGTCGACGAAAGCACCTACTCTCCGGCTTCCGATGTCAAGATGGGCGACCACCCCGTCGTTTGGTCAAACCCCGCCGTAAAAGCCAAAAATGTCTACTTCCAGATGGGACACTCGCCCCGCCTGTTCGACTCCCCCGACTTCTGCCGCATGTTCCGCAACGCCCTCGAATGGGCCCTCTATTAATCACATTAAACTTCATAACTAATCCTTAATACTTAATTAATCCCCATGTTAAAACGATTGCTTCTTGCTCTGTGCGCTATCCTGTGCGCATTGCCGGGCCTCGCCCGGGAAATCACTGTCGGCGGCATTGTCTCCGACTCTGAGTCCGAACCTCTTATCGGCGTCTCTGTCGCTGTAAAAGGCACCACAAAAGCTGTTGTAACCGACATCAACGGCCACTATGCCATCGCTTGCGAGGCCGGAAACACACTCGTATTCTCCTATGTTGGATGCCAGCCTCAGGAAATCAAGGTATCCAACGACACCAACGCTCTCAACGTCACTCTTTCCGAAAACGCCGCCGCTCTCAACGAAGTGGTAGTAGTAGGTTACGGCGTCCAGAAAAAATCCGTAATGTCCTCTGCCGTGAGCCGCGTCTCTGCCGACGACCTCGACCGTGGCAACCCTACCAACATCCAGAACGCTCTCAAAGGCAAAGTTTCCGGCGTGCAGATCATCTCCAACTCGGGCCAGCCCGGCTCCGACTCCAAAATCCGCATCCGCGGTATCGGCACAACCAACGACTCCGACCCCCTCTACATCGTCGACGGCATGCCCTCCGAAGAAGGCATCAACCACCTCAACCCCTCCGACATCGAATCCATCGAAATCCTCAAGGATGCCGCCTCTGCCGCTATCTACGGTTCACGCGGCGCCAACGGCGTTGTCCTCGTCACCACTAAAAAAGGTCAGAAAGGCCGCGCTACGGTCAACTACGAGTTCACCTACGGTATCCAGAATCCCTCCAAAAAGGTCGAATTCCTCAACGCTGCCGAATACAAGACCATCATGACCGAAATGGCCGCCGTCAACAACATCGACCCCTACCCCATCGTCGGCAACTACGACACCGACTGGCAGGAAGTGCTCCAAAACAAAAACGCGCCTATCATGAACCACAAGGTTTCCGTTTCCGGCGGCAACGACAACCAGACCTACTACCTCTCGTTCGGATACGTCAATCAGGAAGGTATCTACGCAAAAGGTCACTCCAACTACGAACGCTATAACGCTCGCGTCAACTACAACAACGTATTCTACGAAAACCAAAACCGCTCCTGGCTCTCGAAAATCACTTTCGGCACCAACATCACCTACTCCAAGTCGAAAAAAACCGGTACATCCATCGGCAACTCCGAAGGCGGCGGCCTCATCGCTTCGATGAACATGCTTCCCCCCACCGAGCCTGTATACCAGACCGACCCCGACGTACTCGCTTCCTACGACACTTTCTTCCCCAACCGCGTCATCGCCCCCAACGGCCTCGACTACAACATCATCGACATGCGCGAGATCTGCAACCCTCTCGCCGCAATGCAGGTAAGCCACAACCAGGAGACAACCCCCCAGAACTTCGGCGCTAACCTCTCGCTCGACTTCGACGTATGGCATAACATCAAGTTCCGCACCACCTACAACAACGACTGGGTATTCAACGAAATCAAAGGCGTAACTCCCGTCTACCAGCTCAACACCACCCAAAAGAACGAGACGTCTTCCGTCTACGACGCCAAGCGCACTTCCCACCACTGGCAGTGGGAAAACATCCTCTCATGGAACGAGACTTTCGGCCTTCACAACGTTGGCGCCCTCGTCGGTACCTCCATGTCGTCCTACCACTACTCCAACCTCGAGGCCAACGACTACGACCTCCTCGTCGTATCCATGGACAAAGCCTACGTCGACACAGCCACCGCCGCCGAAGAGCTCTCCAAAGTATGGGGCGGAGCACGCGACCACCGCATGGGGTCTTTCTTCGCTCGCGCCAACTATAACTACGACGAACGCTACCTCGCCGAATTCGTAGTCCGCCGCGACGGCTCGTCCAACTTCTCACGCAAACACCAGTACGCCACCTTCCCCTCCGTATCCGCAGGCTGGGTATTCACACGCGAAAAATTCTGGAACGTCCCCGACTGGTTCACATTCGGTAAACTCCGCGCATCTTGGGGCCGCAACGGCAACGAACGCATCGGCTCTTTCGCCTACACCACCATGATGCAGCAAGGCCACAACGCCGTTATCGCCGGTCAAGTCGTCACCGGCATGCTCCCCAAAGGCTACGCCAACGCCGACCTCCAATGGGAAACTTCCGAGCAATGGGACCTCGGCCTCGACCTCCGCTTCTTCAACTCCGCCCTCACTTTCTCCGTCGACTGGTTCTCCAAGAAAACCAAAGACATGCTCCTGTGGAAACCCATCCCCCTCTACACTTCTTACTCGGGCATGACCGTCAACGGCGGCACTGTCGACAACCACGGCGTCGAATTCGAACTCTCCTACAAGGTTAAAGCCGGCGAAGTCAACCTCGGTTTCAGCGGCAACGCATCCTGGATTAAAAACAAAGTCACCGACAACGGCCCCGACATGACCGGCCTCGACCAGCTCGGCGGCGGCATGGGCGGCACCATCACCTGGATTCAAAACGGACGCCCCTACGGTTTCTTCTACGGATACAAAACCGACGGCATCTTCCAGAACCAGGCCGAAATCGACAACTACAAATCTGCCGACGGAACACTAATCCAGCCCAACGCCAAGCCCGGCGACCTCCGCTTCGTCGACATCGACGGCGAAGGCGGCCTCACCGCCAACGACCGCACTCTCATCGGCAACCCCAACCCCGACTGGGTCTACGGCTTCACCATCAACGCCGACTGGCGCGACTTCGACTTCTCAGCATTCTTCCAAGGCTCGATCGGCAACGACATCTACAAACTCTACCGCCGCTCCAACGCCACCTACGGCAACTGGGAAAAGAAATGGCTCAACCGCTGGCACGGCGAAGGCACATCCAACACCGTTCCCCAACTCGGCAACATCGAGAATAACTACCAGATCTCCGACTTCTTCGTCGAAGACGGCTCCTACCTCCGCCTCAAAGTCCTCCAGATCGGATACTCGATGCCCCGCACCCTCCTCTCCAAAGTCGGCATAAAAGGCCTCCGCTTCTTCCTCCAGGGCGAAAACCTCTTCACCATCACATCCTACACCGGCTACGACCCCGAAGTAGGCACACGCAACGGCCTCGACGGCGGCACCTACCCCCAGGCCCGCACCTACACCATCGGCGCCCACCTTACATTCTAATCAATTAAAGACCCTAATGTCCTTAATGACCTTAAAGTCCTTAAAACAAACTAAAATGAAAACTAAAAAACTATATACAGCAGCGGCAGCCGCAATCCTCTCCCTCGGAGCCGCATCCTGCTCCGACTTCCTCGAAGTCGACCCCAGCACCCAAGTCTCCGAAGTAGAATTCTACAAAACCGAGGAAGACATGCTCAAAGGCCTCTACGCCGTAATCAACGAAGTGCAGACACGCCTCCCCGAAGTCATGTCCTACTCATCACTCCTCTCCGACGAATCCGAAACAGGCGGCGGCCTCGGCGAAGGCATGTGGAAAGAATGGGTCGACCAATTCCAGTACACCCCCACCAACGCATTCGGAAAATGGGGCTACGGCTCATGGTGGAACGAATGGGACTTCGGCCTCTTCAACGGCGTAGTCGCAGCCAACCTCCTCATCGACAAACTCGACGCATCATCGCTCCCCGCCGAAATATCCGACCCCATGCGCGCCGAAGCCCGCTTCTACCGCGCCCTGTTCTACTACTACCTCTGGATGGGCTACGAAGAAATCCCCCTGCAAGAACACTACCTCACAGCCGACCAGATGTACTCCGTGCACCAGGGCACACGCCAGGAAGTCTACGAATTCATGCTCTCCGACCTCGCCCCTGAAATCATCAAAAACCTCCCCGCGCGCCAATCCACAGTCCAGGGCCGCGTATGTCAGGAAGCAGCCAAGCTCCTCCGCGCCAAAATCATCCTCTTCCACCGCGACGCCGCCGCCTACCAGTCAGCCCTCGACGACCTCAAAAGCATGATCGGCGGATACATGACCCTCAACACCGACTTCCGCCTCCTCTGGCTCAAAGAAGGAGAATGGTGCCCCGAATCAATCTTCGAAGTATGCTATGCCGGCAACAACTCCGGCGAATCATTCGCCCTCTGCCACTCACTCTCCGGCCGCGGCATATCCGACCCCCGCTCCGCCGACCAGGGCGGCCTCTACGACGGATACGGACAAAACACCGTCCCCTCCACAGTAGTCCGCCGATGGGACGCCGCCGACACACGCCTCGAAGGCTCAATCATCACCTATGAAGACGAAGCACGCAAAGTCGACGCACTCGTCGCCGCCGGCGAACTCCCCGCAGGCTCCAAATTCATCTGGTCCACCGAGCAAGAAAAATACGAAGGATTCGGCCACTACAAATACCACGCCCGCAAAGAATCCACATCAGCATCCAACCCCGGCTCCAACCACTACAACTCCTGGCGCCTCTTCCGCTACGCCGACGTGCTCCTCCTCGCCGCCGAACTCGACTGCCGCATCAAAAACGCCGGCACAGCCGACGCGCAGACATGGCTCGACATGATCCGCGACCGCGCATTCCAAGACAAAAACCACCGCGTCGAAATCAAAGGCAAATCACTCACCGCAGCACTCGACATCCTCTTCGAAGAACGCGGCCTCGAATTCTTCGACGAAATGCAACGCTGGTTTGACATCATGCGCTTCGACAAAGGCGTAGAACTCCTCGGCGACAAAGGCTTCACCGAAAAGCACCGCTACTTCCCCATCGACCAGACCGAAATCGACCGCTCCAACGGCGGCCTCCGCCAATCCCCCTCCTGGCGTTAAGAGGCAGGAACACATGCCTCTGGCTTGTGAAAAGCTCGACTTAAATCGACTTAAATCGACTTAAATCGATATATCTCGATATAAATCGAAATAAATCAAAAAAATCGCCCCCAAATAAATCCTAAATAATCCTAAATCCAATCGGATTAAATCGGCCATCCCCGATTTAATCCGATTTCTCATTCCCCCCGCTCAAAAAATTTTCACAATCCAAAAAAAATACCTACCTTTGCGCCCAAACATACGTTTTGGAAATGGAAATAATAAAATCCGTAAAAAAACTGCGCGAAATCACAGCCCAAGCCCGCGACAAAGGCCTGTCAATCGGGCTTGTACCCACAATGGGAGCACTCCACGACGGACACATATCACTCGTCGACCGCGCCCGTAGCGAAAACGACATCGTCGTCGTAAGCGTATTCGTCAACCCCACACAATTCAACAACCCCGACGACCTGCGCACCTACCCGCGTACCGAAGAAGCCGACTGCCGGCGCCTCGCCGACGCACGCGTCGACTACGCCTTCATCCCCACCGTCGAAGAAATATACCCCGAGCCCGACACACGCGTCTTCGACCTCGGCCCCGTAGCCCAAGTCATGGAAGGAGCAATGCGTCCCGGCCACTTCAACGGCGTGGCCCAGATCGTAAGCCGCCTGTTCGACATAGTCCGCCCCCACCGGGCCTACTTCGGCGAAAAAGACTTCCAGCAAATCGCCGTAATCCGCCGCATGGTAGCCACCGAAGGCTTCGACATCCAAATCATCGACTGCCCCATCAAGCGCGAGCCCGACGGCCTCGCCCTCTCCTCGCGCAACGTCCGTCTCACCCCCGCCCATCGCGCCGAAGCCCCCAAAATCCACGCCATCCTCGCAGCATCCGTCGCCGACCGCGCCACCAAAACCGTAGCACAAGTCACCGCCGACGTCATAGCCGCCATCGACGCCTCACCCCTGATGGAAACCGAATACTACCAAATCGTCGACCCCGTCACCCTTCAGCCCGTCACATCCTGGGCCGACACCCCCCACCCCGTCGGCTGCGTCACCGTCTGGTGCGGCGACGTCCGCCTCATCGACAACATCAAATATTAGGACCGTGCAGGAACACTAACCGCGAAGCGCTTTGCAAAGCAAAGAACCCTCCGGCTTGTGAAAAAAATCGGCCTAAATCGATTTAAATCGACTTATCTCGATATCCCTCGAAATCCCTCGACTTAATACCCTTCCCCAACTTCTAACCCCTTCCCAACACCCCATCCCGATGACAATCGAAGTCCTAAAATCAAAAATCCACCGCGTCACCGTCACCGAGGCGCGGCTCGACTACATCGGCAGCATCACCATCGACTCCCTCCTCCTCGAGGCAGCCAACATACTCCCCGGCGAGCGCGTCTACATCGTCAACAACAACAACGGCCAAAGGCTCGACACATACACAATCCCCGGCGAGCCCGGCTCAGGCACAATATGCCTCAACGGAGCAGCCGCCCGCCTCGTCCAGCCCGGCGACATCGTCATAATCATGGCCTACGCCTCCATGACACCCGAAGAAGCGCGCACATTCCGCCCCTCCGTCATCTTCCCCGACACCGCCACCAACCTCCTCAAATAAAGCAGGAACGCGAGCCTCCGGCTTGCGACAAATCGACCTCCCTCGATATCCCTCGACATAAATCGACATCTATCGACATAAATCGACATAAATCACCCTCCAAACTCCCCAACTCCCATGTTTGAAAACCTCAGCGAACGCCTCGAGCGAAGCTTTAAAATACTCAAAGGACAAGGCAAAATCACCGAAATCAACGTTGCCGAAACCCTCAAAGACGTACGCCGCGCCCTAATCGAAGCCGACGTCAACTACAAAGTAGCCAAGACATTCGTCGACCAAGTAAAACAAAAAGCACTCGGCCAGAACGTCCTCACAGCCATCAAGCCCTCCGAACTGATGGTAAAAATCGTCCACGACGAACTCGCCGCACTCATGGGCTCCGAAGCCGCCGGCCTCAACCTCAAAGGCCGCCCCGCCATAATCCTCATGTCAGGCCTCCAAGGCTCCGGTAAAACAACATTCACCGGCAAACTCGCAAAAAAACTCAAATCCGAGAAAGCCATGCGGCCCCTGCTCGTCGCCTGCGACGTCTACCGTCCCGCAGCCATCGACCAGCTCAAAGTCCTCGCCCAATCAATCGACGTGCCCGTCTACACCGAAGACGGCAACAAAAACCCCGTCGAAATCGCCCTCCACGCCATAAAATACGCAAAAGAACACCAGCACGACCTCGTCATCATCGACACCGCCGGACGCCTCGCCGTCGACGAAGAAATGATGCAAGAAATCGAAGCAATCAAACGCGCCGTCAACCCCGACGAAACACTCTTCGTCGTCGACTCAATGACCGGCCAGGACGCCGTAAACACCGCCAAAACCTTCAACGAGCGCCTCGACTTCGACGGCGTCGTCCTTACAAAACTCGACGGCGACGCACGAGGCGGCGCAGCCCTCTCAATACGCACAGTCGTCACCAAGCCCATCAAATTCATCGGTACAGGCGAATCCCTCGAAGGCATCGACGTATTCCACCCCGCCCGCATGGCCGACCGAATCCTCGGCATGGGCGACATCGTGTCACTCGTCGAACGCGCACAGCAGCAATTCGACGAAAAAGAAGCCGAGAAACTCGCCGAAAAACTCCGCAAAAACCAATTCACCTTCGACGACTTCCTCCGCCAGATACAGCAAATCAAAAAAATGGGCAACATCAAAGACCTTGCCTCAATGATACCCGGCGTCGGAAAAGCAATCAAAGACATGGACATCGACAACTCAGCCTTCAAATCCATCGAAGCCATCATCTACTCCATGACACCCTACGAGCGCACCCATCCCGAAGTAATCAAAGGCACACGTCGCGCCCGCATAGCAAAAGGCTCCGGCACCAACGTAGAAGAAGTCAACCGCCTCCTCAAGCAATTCGAGCAAACGCGCAAAATGATGCACATGGTCTCCAACGTCAAAAACCCCGCCAAGCTCATGCGCCAAATGAAACAGCAGCAACGTCGCCGGTAGGAACACAAGCCTCCGGCTTGTGCCCCCCTCGACCTAACTCGAAATAATTCGATATAATTCGATATCCCTCGCTTCGATATAACTCGACATAATTCGACTTAACTCGACATAAATCGCAAAAAAATCCCCCCATGACACTCATCGACGGAAAAAAAATCTCCGACCAAATAAAAGCCGAAATCGCCGCCCAAGTCGAGCAAATGCTCGCCGACGGCAAAAAGCGCCCCCACCTCGCCGCCATCCTCGTCGGACACGACGGCGGCTCCGAAACCTACGTAGCCCACAAAGTAAAAGCCTGCGAGCAATGCGGATTCAAATCCACGCTCATCCGCTTCGAAGACAACATCACCGAGCAGACACTCCTCGACCAAATCGCCGCCCTCAACGCCGACCCCGACATCGACGGATTCATCGTCCAGCTCCCCCTCCCCCGCCACATCAGCGAGCAAAAAATCATCGAAGCCATCGACCCCGCCAAAGACGTCGACGGATTCCATCCCCAAAACGTAGGGCGCATGGCCATCGGCCTCCCCTGCTTCCTCTCAGCCACACCCGCAGGCATCATCGAACTCCTCGCCCGCTACAACATCGACACCCGGGGCAAACACTGCGTAGTCCTCGGCCGCTCCAACATCGTCGGCAAACCCGTTGCCACTCTCATGATGCAAAAAGCAGCCCCCGGCAACGCCACCGTCACCGTCTGCCACAGCGCCACACCCAACATCGCCGAAATCACCCGCCAGGCCGACATCATCATCGCAGCCCTCGGCCAGCCCGGATTCGTCACCGCCGACATGGTCAAAGACGGAGCCGTAATCATCGACGTAGGCACAACACGCGTCCCCGACCCCACACGCAAAAGCGGCTTCCGCCTCCGCGGCGACGTCGACTTCGACAACGTAGCCCCCCGCTGCTCCTACATCACCCCCGTTCCCGGCGGCGTCGGCCCCATGACCATCGTCTCCCTCATGAAAAACACCCTCCAGGCCGCCCAAGCAAAAAATTAGAAACACAAACCCGGCAGGAACACAAGCCTCCGGCTTGTGAAAAGCCCTCGACTTAAATCGACATAACTCGACATAACTCGCCTAAAAAATGTCCCCCGTCGTCCAGCTCATATTCAAGATAGCCTGCTCACTCCAGCAGGCTACCCTCATATTCGCCGGCGACGCCATGATGCACCAAGGCCAGATCGACGCCGCCCGACAGCCCGACGGCACATACGCCTACACCCCCTGCTTCGACGCGATAGCCCCCCAAGTCCGCGCCGCCGACCTCGCCGTCGTCAACCTCGAGACACCCGTCTCACCGCCTCCCTACGCCGGCTACCCCTGCTTCAACGCACCCGCTGCCTACCTCGACGCACTCGCCCACGCAGGATTCGACCTCTTCCTCACAGCCAACAACCACACCCTCGACCGCCGCGACCGAGGCCTCCGCGCCACACTCGACTCCCTCGACGCCCGCGGCCTCGCCCACATAGGCACCTATCGCAACGCCGAACACCGCCGCCAAGCCATCCCCAGCATCCACACCGTCAACGGCTTCCGCATCGGATTCCTCAACTACACCTACGGCACCAACGGCATCACCCTCCGCTCCGACGCCGTCGTCGACTACATCGACCCACAAAAAATCCGCGCCGACATCGCCGCCACACGCGCCGCCGGAGCCGAAATAATCTGCGCCGCCATGCACTGGGGCAACGAATACCAGCTCCTCCCCAACCCCACCCAGCGCAACCTCGCCGACAGCCTCCGGTCATGGGGCGCCGACCTCATCATCGGAGCACACCCCCACGTCATCCAGCCCATGGAAATGCGCGCCGACACCACAGGCCGCAAAACCCTCGTCGTCTACTCCCTGGGCAACCTCATATCAAACATGCGCACACGCGACACACGCGGAGGCGCCCTCGCCACAGTCACCCTGCGGCGCGACACCCTCGGCCGCGCCCGCGTCGACACAGCCGCATACACCCTCACCTTCACCCTCCCCCCCGGAGCAGGCCGGCGAAGCTACACCCTCGTCCACCCCGACAGCTGCCCCGACCCCCGCTGGCAGCCCCACGCCAAAGCCTTCGCCGCCACAGCCCGCGACATCTTCCGCCGCCACAACCGCTCCGTCCCCGAAAAAAATTAAAGACCTTAAAGTCCTTAAAGACCTTAACGACCTTATACAATAAAGTATGACTGAAAAAATCATAATCCTCGACTTCGGCTCACAGACAACCCAGCTCATCGGCCGGCGCGTCCGCGAGCTCAACACCTACTGCGAGATCGTCCCCTACAACAAAATGCCCCTCGACGACCCATCCGTCATCGGCGTAATCCTCTCCGGCTCCCCATTCTCCGTCTACGACGAAAAAGCATTTAAACTCAACCTCGACACCATCCGAGGCCGATACCCAATCCTCGGCATATGCTACGGAGCGCAACTCATCGCCTACAACAACGGCGGCACCGTCGAGCCCGCCAACTCACGCGAATACGGCCGCGCCAACCTCGGCTTCATCAACCACGCCGATCCCCTGTTTAAAGACATAGAATCAGGCGCACAAGTATGGATGAGCCACGGCGACACCATCACCTCAATCCCCGCCAACTTCCACACCATAGCCTCCACCGACAAAGTACCCGTCGCAGCCTACCGCGCCGACGGCGAACAACTCTGGGGCGTGCAATTCCACCCCGAAGTATTCCACTCCACCTGTGGCATGCAACTGTTGCAAAACTTCGTCGTCGACATCTGCCACTCACGCCAAACATGGTCAGCCGCATCCTTCATCGAAACCACCGTCGCCGCCCTCAAAGAGCAGCTCGGCTCCGACAAAGTAGTCCTCGGTCTCTCCGGAGGCGTCGACTCATCCGTGGCCGCCGTCCTCCTCAACAAAGCCATCGGCAAAAACCTCACCTGCATATTCGTCGACCACGGCATGCTCCGCAAAGACGAATTCAAAAACGTCCTCCGCGACTACCAATGCCTCGGACTCAACGTAATCGGCGTCGACGCCTCCAAAAAATTCTTCACCGAACTCGCCGGCGTCACCGACCCCGAGCGCAAACGCAAAATCATCGGCAAAGGATTCATCGACGTCTTCGATGAAGAAGCACACAAAATCAAAGACGTGCGCTGGCTCGCCCAAGGCACCATCTACCCCGACTGCATCGAATCCCTCTCCATCACCGGCACCACAATCAAATCCCACCACAACGTAGGCGGACTCCCCGAAAAAATGAACCTCCGCCTCTGCGAGCCCCTCCGCCTCCTCTTCAAAGACGAAGTCCGCGCCGTGGGCCGCGAGCTCGGCATGCCCGACCACCTCATCAAGCGCCACCCCTTCCCCGGACCCGGCCTCGCCGTGCGCATCCTCGGCGACATCACACCCGAAAAAGTAGCCGTCCTCCAGGAAGCCGACCACATCTTCATCCAAGGCCTCCGCGACTGGGGCCTCTACGACCAAGTATGGCAAGCCGGCGTCATCCTCCTCCCCGTCCAGTCAGTAGGCGTCATGGGCGACGAACGCACCTACGAACGCGCCGTAGCCCTGCGCGCCGTCACCTCCACCGACGCCATGACAGCCGACTGGGCCCACCTCCCCTACGACTTCCTCGCCAAAGTCTCCAACGACATCATCAACCACGTCCGCGGCGTCAACCGCGTCACCTACGACATCTCCTCCAAGCCGCCGAGCACCATCGAGTGGGAATAACCCCCCGGGAACACAAGCCTCCGGCTTGCGCCCTCGACCTAAATCGAAATAAATCGACCTAAATCGACTTAACTCGAAATAACTCGAAATAATTCGACATATCTCGAAACAATTCGAAACCCCTTTCAAAACGGATTAAACCGGCCCCCCCGGTTTAATCCGTCTTCACACCCGCCCGCCAAATAATCCCATGGAACAAACCCCCTCCGACAAACTCCAAAACCCCGCGCCCGCCCTGCGCCGCCGCCTCAACATAGCCCTCGTCGACAAAGATCAAGAACACCTCGACCTCTCCGGCTACTACACCTCCCACCTCACCTCCACCAACGAATATTTCAAAGGGTGCAATAAAATCATCACCCTCAACCTCAACGGCTGGGACACGACAAATGTCACAGACACCGAACGCATGTTCCATAATTGCACATCCCTATGCACACTCAATCTCGACGGATGGAAATTTTCAAACGTAACAACAATGTGGGCCATGTTTTCCAATTGCCCGTCACTTCAAAAAATTGATGCCGCAAACTGGGACGTATCAAACGTGACAAACATGCAACGCCTATTTGCCGACTGCGCCGCACTCCAAACCCTCGACATAAAAAACTGGAATGTGTCAAAAGTAAAAACCATGCTCGGCATGTTCTCCTCATGCGCAAACATCGCCACCCTTGACCTATCAGGCTGGGATGTGTCAAAAATCACATTATTAGGAGAAATGTTTGCCGACTGCTCCTCCCTTGCCACCCTCAACCTCTCCGGCTGGCACATCCCGGCCGGAAGCTGCATTCAGGCACCGGACATGTTCCGTGGCTGCACAGCCCTCAAAGAAGTGATAATGGCCGGCTGCGACGACCACACCATCGACTTCATCGCCGCCCGCCTCGCCGAAGCCTCCCTCCGCGGCGTCGACATCCTCTTCTAACCTCCAATCACCGCTATTTCTTTTTGCGGGATTTTTTGAGGAGGGTGGCGACGGAGGGGGAGAGGGGCGCGAGGGAGGCGGGGCGGCGGAAGGGGATGATTTCGTAGGCGGAGCGGAGGGTTTTGTAGTCGGAGAGGGTGAGGTATTCGATGTCGACGGGGTAGAGCTCGATATAGGTGTCCATCTCGATGGGTTCTTTGGTCTTGAAGGCTTTCTTGAACCATTTGCCGCGGCCGTTGATGTGGATGTTGTAGGTGCCCTTGACGAAGTTGCGGATGCCGACTGTGCGGGCGCTGTCGCAGACAAATGAGTTGGTCCATGTGCAGGCTTCTATTTCGGCGGTGAGGCCCATCATCTTGAAGAAGAGGGGCGACCAGCGGTGGTTCTCATGGTCGGCGAGGCCGTCGGATGCGAGCGTGAGGATGTTGTTTTTGAGGCGGCGCACGGTCTTGACGCTGTATTTTCCGGGCACGGAATCGGCTTCGGCGCCGGCGAGCAACGTCTCGGGCACTTCGACGGTCTTGGGTATGAATACTATGTTGTCGAACCACGAGAGCATGGCTATGTCGTCGTCGTGTTCGGGACGGAACACGGTGTCGCGCCCGGCGCGCATGATGCGGGCGTATCGTCGCCAGTTTCTTTTCGAGGGACGCGCGTCTTCTTTTTTGTATCCTTTGAGTTTGCCGTCGACGAGGAATGATTCGGTCATGTACTCGCAATAGAGTTGCAGGGTGTCGGCCCCGGTGATGCCGCTGCTGTACTCGCGGGCATAGCAGATAAGGCGCATCACGGGCCGCTCGCCTGGACTTACCACCACATCTTTCAACTCATAGGCCGCGGGGATGAGCCGCACGGTGTCGGCCGGGGCGGCCACGTCGAGCGGCTCGTAGCCGATACATCTCACCGACAGGGGGAAGTCGGCCTCGCTGGCTGCGGCGATAGTGCCGTCGTCGGCTGTAAGGCCAAGAATCATGCCCGACCGGCTGAATACGGTGGCTCCACCCACCGCGCTGCCGTCGCCGGCATCGACCACCACGATAGCATTTGCACAAATAGTTACAAAACAGAGTAGAAGAAAAACAATATGCTTCATAAGATTGATTTTAAGCCGCAAACTTACAATATAATATCTGATTTGCAAACTATTTAACACTATTTAGTATCTGAGGCGGCGGCGGGCGCGGATTTGGCGGAGGTAGTCGTCGAGGGAGGCGCGGACGTGGGGAGGGAGGATGCGGGCGGAGGCTACGTGGAGGGCGATGGCGCGGGTGATGAGGATGTCGTCGTGGCGGCCGGGGGCGGCGGCGAAGTTGCCGTTGGGGAGCTGCTCGTAGGTGGCGAGCTCGTTGCAGGCTTCGGTGTCGGATTCGATGTAGAGGCCGTCGCGCACGGCTTCGATGAGGCCGGATATGATCATCGCCTTCGTGGCACGGTTGGTGTGGAAGCCGGGGCGTCGGGCTCCGCCGGTGAGGGGCGATGGCTCGCGGTAGTAGAGGTTGGTGTAGCGCATGGCCAGGCGGTTGAGGAGGAAGAGCGAGGGGTCGCCTGATGTGTCGGCCTCGCTTTCGAGGGTGTTGGACTCGACGATGAGCAGGGCATCGTTGTAGGCTTCGGCTATGGCGGCGGCAGTCTCAACGAGGAGGTCGTGGTCGATGTGTCCGCGCCACTGGGCCACGACGCGGGGACGGTCCTCGACGGAGAGCACGGCGATGACAGAGTAGTCGGATGTGCGCGAGCGGCCTCCGACGTCGACTGCCACGACGTACTCGCCGTAGCGCGCAGGTTCGGCCCATATGGCGAGGCGTCCGCGGGGGTCGGGCGAGAAGGCGCCGGAGCGTGTCACCTCGCATCGGCGACGGGGGTCGGAGCATCCTTGGCGCAGGCGTTCGATATGTTCGGAATGGAACACATTGTTGGCCGATGTGTTGAAGGCTTCGGTGTCGGTGGAGGGGAATTCGGCCTGCATTTGCTCGAGCGAGGGGTATTCTCGTGCTTTGTCGTGGAACCATTGGAGCATCTCGAGGGTGATGACGGGGCGGCCGTCGGCGCCGGTGCCTGTGTCCCACAGCTCGCGCTCGTAGGCTGTGAGCGAGCCGATGAGGGCGGCGGGGTCGGTGACTGCCGAGCGGTAGATTTCGATTTCGTGCCAGGGGACGAATACGGGCGCCTTGTCGGAGAGGCCGCTGCGCGAGCGCGTCCATTCGGTGTGGAAATAGTTGCCCACGCCGTTGGCCGTGGATTCTATCACCACCATAGACAGGGGCACGCGGGGCACCGAGCCGCAGATGGCGCGGATGAATTGCTCGGGGGTGTGACGGGGCGTGGAGGGCCAGAAGGCCGTTTCGGAGAGGTGTGCCATGGCGTAGTCGCCGCCGCGGACGGCTTCCTGGTTTTCGGCGGAGGCGAGCGTGACCTTGCATCCGCGTCCGGCGATGCGGCGTATGTTGAGCGAGCGTTCGAAGGGCTTGAAGGCGGGACGGCCATCGTCGGCGTCGCCTTCCCAGAGGTCGTCGGGGTAGGATTCGAGCAGCTTTGTGTACATGCCTCGGATTTGGGCGGCGGTGTCCTTTACGTGTGCGCAAATGAGCGAGTTCCAGTTTCGGCAGAGACACGACTGGATCCAAGCCATGTACATCTGCACGAGAGTGGAGCCGCCCCATTGGCGGGCTTTGAGCATGATCATGCGTATCGGGCGGCGGCCGAGGCGCATGTCCTCGAGGATGGCGAGCACGCGCCGCTGGGGGGCGTTGAGGCGGAATGGCACGTCGGCGCCTGTGAGCTTGTCCTTGATGCGGGCGCAGCGCACGGCCCAGTATTCGAAGTCGTGGGCGCAGCGGAGGCGTTGCCAGGCCGTGGCGTTGCGGCGCACGGTGGGGTAAAGGGTGTCTTCGACCATAGTCTGCGGAATCCAGGCATATTCGAGACCGGGGACGGGGGTGCCGGCGTGGATGCGGACGCCGTGGCAGCCCTCGCCCGTGACGGGGTTGGCCTCGGCGGGCAGCAGGGCCGCGCGGCGGCGGTTTTCTTCAAGGAGCGCAAGGATGTCGGGAGTGTTTTCCATTTTTAAGAGTAAAGATTTCAGGGGTTGACATGAAAAAATCGGAGGAGACAGAGCCGGAGAAGTCGACGGTGAGGCAGTCGACGGCGCGGCAGAGGATACGGCGGGCGAGCGGGGCGGCAAGGCGGCCCGACATCGAGAATGAGGCCACCGGGGCCCGGGCGTCGGGCAAATGGCCGTGGGTGATGGCGAAAGTGGCGTCGAGCGCGGATGCCGAGGCGGGGAGCTTGGCGAAGGAGGGCACGGAGGCATCGGGGAACCGCACCGTGGCGCGCCAGCGCACAAGCCGCTGCCCGGACGGCGCTTCGGGCGGCTCGGCAATGGCCGTGGCGTCGGCACCGGTGAGAATCATGCCGAAGCGGCGCGAGGGAAAGAGCGCGAGGGGTGAGCCGAGGTCGGCCGTGGAGTATCGCCAGAGCGAGCGTGGCGAGTAGATGCGGGCAGGGGCGCGAGGCGGGAAGCACCACAGCTCGCCGCGCAGGGGGTGCCACCCCACCCTGTCGAAAAATACGCCGGGAGCCACGGTCGTGACCTTTGAGCGCGACACCTCGACGAGGTCGCCTCCGGCCACGGCGGCCACACGTCCGCTGTCGATGGCGGCCACGGCGGAGGGGTCGGTCACGGCACGAGTGTCGAGGCAGTTGAGGACAAGCGCGGTGCGTGCCGCCGATGCCGTGACGGTGAAGATGCCGCGCGAGGAAAAGGCATAGAAACGGGCGCGGCCATAGTCCCACGCGCCGGCCACCGTGGATGCAGGAAGCAGCCCGGCGAAGCATGTGTCGGGACAGTCGACAACGGCAGAGGCCCGGCGTGTGGCCGTGTCGATAAGCGCCAGGGCCGATGGGAAGCGCACGGCTGTGGCCGTGGATGGCTGCAAGGCCGCGGTGTCGGTCGTTTCGGGCAGGGCATGAGGACGAAAGTCGGAGGCTGCCCACATTGCAAATCGCCCCGAGGGGTCGGGCGCGAGCGGGAACCGGCCTTTGCACATGGGCGAGCCTTGCACTTGCAGGGCGATGGTGATGGCCACGGCTGCCGGGTCGGGGTAAGAAAGCACCGGCGAGAACAGCACCGGGGCCGACGACGACGCGGAGTATGAGCGTGAGAGCACCGTGCCGTCGGCAAACTCCACGGCCACCGTCGAACGCCACGGCGCGGCGGCGGAGCGCACGGCGAAACGACGCGGAGAGATGCCGTCGAAAAGATTTACCGAGAGCCCGGCGCCAAGGCAGGCATCGGCGGCATTGGCCTCGACGGCGGCGACTATGCGGTGGGGACCGGCGACAAGAGCGTCGAGGCGCGAGCCGGGACGGAAGCGGCCGGCGGCCACAGCGCGAAGCGTTGCGGCATCGGCGGCAACGTCGGAGCCTGCGGGTGGCACGTCGTATGCGCCGGGCGAGAGGAAGGGGCGTTCGATGGTGAGGGCGCGGCGGTAGACCGAGGCGAAGTTGTCGGCAGCGGCCGTGGCCACAAGGGCGTCGACCATGTGGCGGCCTGCCGACGTGGCTATCGACAGCGGGCCTTCGGCACCGGGTAGATAGAGGGTGGCGAACTCGGCCGAGGTCGTGCGCGAAATCATGCGGCAACGAGCACGCTGCGAGGGGTCGAAGGGGTGGAGCTGTGGCGATACCCACACTTCGAGGCGCGCCACGTCTTTGCCGGCATCGGCAGATGTGGGGGCGTCGATGTTGACGCGCATACGCATGGCCTCTGCCTCGATGCGATAGGACTCCACGGCGGTGAATGAGGAATCGACAGCCGAGAGGGTGACGGGGGATGCGAGTTGCAGGCCCGACGGCAGCGAAACCAGGCATGGCTGCGAGCGGAATATTTCGCGGCCGGAGGCGTCGAGAAGTCGGTAGCAGGCAAAGCACGGCTGGAGGAAATTGCCGCCAAATGCTGCCGAAGCAAGGAGTTGGGCGTAACCGTCGGCGAGGTCGGCGGCAAGGCGGTTGACGTCGGCATCGGAGAGGCGATGTCCGGCCGTCGCGGCTTTGGAGAGAGTGGCGCGCGGCACTGTGGCGGTTATTGTGGCCGAGCCCGCGGCCTCGATGCTCACGGCGGGGGCGTCGGTGTCGTAGCCGCGCGAAGTGAAGGTGTCGTCGGCGGCGTTGTAGTCGATATAGTATTCGCCTTTTTCGGTGGTGACTGTCACCACATTATTAATAAATATGGCGCGCAGGGGCTCGTCGGGGAGGGTGCACACGGGGCGTATGTCGCGGCCTATGGGACGGAACACGACGAGGGCGAGGCCGTCGGCGCCGATGAATGAGTAGCCGTCGGTGTCGAACTCGCAGAACATGCGCACGGGCCTGTCGACAACCGCCTGCGGAGCTGTTACCGTCGACAACCCTGGGGGAGCGGCGGAATATCGCAGATTGTGGCACGCGGCCACGTCGCTGTTGTGTTGGTCAAGAAGCATAAGATTAAGTTGGTTTTGTGTTTTACTATTGCAAAGATACAACGTAAATGTGCTTTTGTCAATAGACTTTAACAACATTTTTTTGACAGGAGAACAGGAGACAGGAGTTTTCACGTTAATGGCCGTGAATGAATCATTAATTTTTGATTGACGGTCATTAACGCAAAATAGACAGGAGGACAGGAGAAACAAGATAAATTCAAGTTTCGCAAGTTAGCCACGGCGAAGCCGTGATTCGTTGGTTAACCGGGTTTGGAGGCTGGAAGCCGACAAGCCCGGTATGCCATGGTGGGTAAAAAGCACTGCGAAGCTGTGCCTCACGGCATGTTTGGCATTATCGAACGCTCCGGCAGGCTCCGCTCCAATACCGCGATTGATTTACGTCTGCCAAACCCCGTATGCCCCCGCATGTCGGCTGCGCCGGCCATACGGGGCTAACATCAAGCGTCACGGCTTTGCCGTGAGCACACACGCCGCGAATGAATCATTAATTTTTGATTGATGGCTCATTGACGGACTTTAACGCAAAAGGTCTCCTGTCTTCCTGTTCTCATGCCCAAACGAAGGGGGCGAGGGGATTTTTTGTTAAATTTTTATAAGCAATTCAAAATATTATTATTAACTTTGCCCTGCAATTTGCGCCCCTTGCAGGGCGCAGACCGTGGACCGAAGGAGCGTCTGCGACATAACCGTGTGAATATTAAAGCATTATAGCCGGCACAGCACAACAACCGGCTCATCATCAAAGAATAAGGAACGAGAATCCTGCAATAAACAAGATTGGAATGAAACCGTTAGTTAAACTACTCTTTATAGCCGCGTGCGCCATAGGGGCGCTGTCGTCGTGCTCCACGCCCAAGGATATAGTCTATTTCCAGGACACTTACAGCGGGTCGGCCACGCCGATAGCGCAACAGAAGGAACTGATTCTGCGTCCGGGCGACAAGGTTTCGATTTTTGTCAACAGCCGCGACCCGCAGCTGGTGATTCTTTTCAACAAGCCTTACACGCAGGTGCGCATGGGTTATCGCGCCACGGGCAACGCCAACAACATCTCCAACGCGTCGGAGGGCCTCTTGGCCTACACCATCGACCGCCAGGGAAACATCGAGTTCCCGGTGCTCGGCTCGATTCACGCCGCCGGCCTCACACGCGCCCAGCTCACCGAGTATATACAGAACGAGATACGCACGCGCAACCTGGCCAACGACGCCGTGGTGACGGTAGAATTCATCAATCTTGAAGTGTCGATTCTCGGCGATGTGAACAAGCCGGGACGCATCCACATCACGCGCGACAATTTCACGGTGCTCGACGCCATATCGTCGTGTGGCGACGTGGCCCTCTCGGGTATGCGCACCAACGTGAAAGTCTACCGCGCCGAAAACGGAATGATGCACACCTACGAGCTCGATTTCACCAACGCCGCCCAGACATTCTCGTCGCCGGCCTTCTATCTCCAGCAGGACGATATAATATATGTAGAGCCGAACAAGATGCGCCTGCGCTCGACCACCGTCAACGGCAACGCGATGCAGTCGCCGTCGTTCTGGATATCGATTGCCTCATTCCTCGCCTCGCTCGGCGTGATTATCTTCAAATAACCCCGACCAAACAGACATGTCAACATACGAAAACTCGCGCGCGCATGGCGCCGATATGGAAGAAGAAAACGAGGGCATAAACATCAAGGACCTTATCTACTTGTGCATATCGCATTGGTATTGGTTCGCGATTTCGCTTGCGCTGTGCCTTGGCTATGCCTACTGGCAGCTGCTGAAAATGCCTAACGAATACTCGCGGTCGGCCCAGATTATCATCAAGACCGACGGATGGTCGGACTCTTATGCCAACGGCGTGAGCGATTTCGGCAACTTCGACTTGTTCAAGACCCGCGTCAACCTCGACACCGAGATAGCCACTTTCTCGTCGCCCGACCTTATCCGCGAGGTGGTGAACCGTCTGCATCTCGACATGAACTATTATATCCCGGGCCGTTTCCACAACTATGTGGCCTATGGCAGCCAGTTACCGTACACCGCTGTGATAGAAGGGCTTGGAGAAAACGAGTCGGTAAATTTCCGCATGGATATAGCTCCCGACGGCAAGGTGACGCTCACCGACTTTGGAAGCGCCAAAATAGAAAAAAGCGAAAATGCCGAGGCCGAAAAGGCCCGTGTAATAGCCGTGGAGCCCAACAAGTCGACAGTGACTCCGGTGGGCAACGTGACGCTGATACCCAATTCGGCATATGTGGCGCCGGAAGCCGGCGACGATGCCTCAGCTCCGGAAACCATTACGTTTCTTGTGAGCCGTTCGGGCATGAAATCGGCCATCGGCGAATATATCGGCAAACTTTCGGTGGGCCGCGCCGAAGACGACTCAAACATCGTGGAAATCTCGGCCACCGACCAGTCGCCCAAACGCGCCGAGGACTTTATCAACACTGTGCTCGCCGTTTACAATCAGAACTGGGTCGACGACCGCAACAAGATAGCCGTGTCGACATCCAACTTCATCAACGAGCGTCTCACCGTGATAGAAGGCGAGCTCGGCAACGTGGAGTCGGACATCTCGAAATATAAGTCGGAGCACCTTCTGCCCGACGTAGCGGCCGCCTCGTCGATGTATATGAAGCAGGCGCAGGAAGCCACTTCGGTAATCCGCGACCTCGAAAACCAGATTTACCTTGCCAACTACGTGCGCGACTACCTCACCAGCCCGTCGCGCAAAAACGAGCTTCTGCCCGTAAACTCGGGCTTCGAAGGCGGTGCCGCGCTGGCATCGCAGATCAACATCTACAACCAGCAGATGACCGAGCGCAACACCCTGGTGTCGAACTCGTCGGAGGAAAACCCGATTGTGGTCGACCTCGACGCAAGCCTCAAAAGCATGCGCCAGTCGATAATAAACTCTATCGACAACCAGATTACCTCGCTCAACGCCAAGATTAAGTCGCAACGCAAATACGAGGGCCAGGCCGTGTCGCAACTGGCGTCGAATCCCCAGCAGGCCAAATATCTTCTCAGCGTAGAGCGCCAGCAGAAGGTGAAAGAATCGCTCTACCTCTACCTGCTGCAAAAACGCGAGGAAAACGAGCTGTCGCAGGCCTTTACGGCCTATAACACTCGCCTTGTGACCCAGCCGCAAGGCTCCGACAGCCCCACGGGCCCCAACCGCCGCCGCTACCTTATATTCGCATTCGTGATTGGCATCGCCATCCCGCTTGGCATAATCTTCGTTACAGAAGTGCTCAACACCAAAGTGCGCGGCCGCATCGACCTCGACAAGCTCTCGGCTCCGTTCCTGGGCGAGGTGCCCCTCTCCGAGGATATAAAACACAAATGGCTTCGACGCTTCATCCCCGCCAAAATCAAGGGCGAAGGCAACCGTGTGGTGATAAAGAAAGACAACCGCAACGTGATAAACGAGGCGTTCCGCGTGCTTCGCACCAACCTCGACCTTGTCATGTCGAAGGCTCCCGACCAGAAGGTGATAGCCGTGACATCGTTCAATCCCGGTTCGGGCAAATCATTCGTGACCATGAACCTGGCAGTGACACTGGCAATACGCGGACGCCGCGTAGCCGTGATTGACGGCGACCTTCGCCACGGCTCAATGTCGACATATGTCGGCTCGCCCAAAAAAGGACTTGCCGACTTCCTGCGCGGAAAAATCGAAAATGTCGACGAGATAGCCGTGCAGTATCCCGGCCACCCCACCCTCGAAATCATCCCCGCCGGCAAGATGCCGCCCAACCCGACCGAACTCCTCGAAGACGACCGTCTGGCCCTGCTCGTGGAGAAACTTCGCAAGGACTACGACTATGTGTTTATCGACTGTCCGCCGCTCGACATCGTGGCCGACACACAGATTATCGAACGCGTCACCGACCGCACCATATTTATCGTGCGCGCCGGAATGCTCGAACGCTCCATGCTTAAAGAGCTCGAAAACATCTACGCCAAGAAGAAACTGAAAAACCTCGCGGTGGTGCTCAACGGCACATCGGCCGGCAATGGCCTCTACGGCAACAAATACGGCTACCACTACGGCTATTACGGTTCCAACGGCTCGTCGTATTACTCCAACGAGAAGTAGAAATATTAAGGTCCTTAAAGTCCTTAATTAAACTTTATACTTATCCATGTGGCCATTCAGCTCAAAAAAAACGCTCTCGGCATCGGGATTCCTCAACGGGTTCACCGACTGGCACTCGCATATCCTCCCGGGAGTCGACGACGGAGTGAAGACCCTGGACGAATCGTTGCAGATTCTCGCCGCCTACGAAAGCGAGGGCATCGGCGATCTGTGGCTCACGCCACACATAATGGAGGACACGCCCAACCACCCCGAGCAGCTGCGCAAGACGTTTGAGGACCTGAAAAAAGCATATCACGGACCGGTGAGGCTGCATCTGGCCGCCGAAAACATGCTCGACAATCTGTTTGAGCAAAGGCTCGCCGACGGCTGCATTCTTCCCATCGGCGAAAATGCCGACCATCTGCTTGTGGAGACATCCTACTTCACGCCGCCGTCTGACTTCGACGACAAGATTCAGCGCGTGAAATCGGCCGGCTTCTTCCCCGTGCTTGCCCACCCCGAGCGCTATGTATATATGCCGATGAAAAAATATGAGCAGCTGATGGGCGAAAGCGTGCGCTTTCAGCTCAACATATATTCCCTTGTCGGGCTCTATGGCGAACCGGCGCGCGAGAAAGCCGAATACCTTCTCCGCCACGGATATTACACCCTTGTGGGCACCGACACCCACCGCCACTCGCAACTCACCGCCGCGCTCGCCCAAAAAGTACTCACCCCGGCCATGCTGCGCGCGCTCCGCAAGATTCCAAACACAATCTGACGCAGGAACACCAGGAACACAAGCCTCCGGCTTGTGAAATAGCCGCAAGCCGAAGGCTCGCGTTCCTGCCTAAAACCACTAAACATGAGGCACCTACTTGAATATATCGCGTTGGCCCTTGTGCTCGCGGGATGCTCCGCCGGGCATGAACCGTCGCTTTCCGACAAACTCGACACATACTTTGCCGAACGATATCCCCTGCCCGATGAGCCGGGAGGTGCCGTAATAATAGCCCAAGGCGACAGCATAATATATGAGCGATATTTCGGCGTGGCCGACATGGCCACGGGCGAACGGGTGGACTCGGCCACACGGTTCAACATCGCCTCGGTGTCGAAGCAATTCACCGTGGCAGGGCTTATGCAGACGGGCGTCGACATCGACCGCCCCGTGTGCGACTTCGAGCCGTGGCCTCAGCCTTTCTGGCAAAAGGTGACGCTGCGCCATCTGGCATCGCACACATCGGGAGTGCCCGACAGCCGCGACCGTTCCGACCGTCAACGCTGCATCGAGGCCACAGATGCCTCCTCGATGGAATATTTTCCGGCTATTGACAGCCTGAAATTTGCGCCGGGCACCGCCTACGACTATCTCAACCCGTCGTTCCTTATTCTTGCGCAAGTCGTTGAGCAGCAACGCGGCATTGAATTCGTAAAGGCCCAGCAAAAATACATTTTCGAACCCGCCGGCATGTCGTCGACCTTCTATTACGAACCCGACACCGTGGCTCCGCACATGGCACACGGCTACGAGCCAGTCGACGGTAACTGGCAAGAATATGACTACGGCGAAGAGACATTTTTCGCCACACGTCCCGACGGAGGCATATACTCCACGGCGCGCGACATGCTCCGCTGGGAACGCGCCCTTGCACGCGGCACAGTGCTCGACAGCGCCTCGGTGGCCGAGGCATACAGCCCGCACGTCGACGTGTCGTCAAGCCCTTGGTGCGACTATCAACGCCGCCCGGCCACGAAATATGGCCTCGGATGGTTTATCGACGAGTCGGAAAAACACACCAAAATCTACCACACCGGCGACAACGGCGGCTTCCAGGCCTATGTGGCAAAATATCCCGCGCTCGACATCTCGATAATCGTGCTCGAAAACCGCCACGACCGCGACCGATGGGCCATGGCCCGGTTCATCGACAGCTTAATCATCGGCCGGTAAATGAATGCCAAAATCTCGCATGTCAGTCACGGCTTCGCCATGATCTATCATACCTAAATTAAAATCTGTGAAGAATCCTCCCGTTCACCTGTCTATTTTGCGTTAATGTCCGCCAATGAGCCGTTAATTAAAAATTAATGATTCATTCGCGGTAATTCGCGCAAAAAAGGGCACAAGCCGAGTTTACGGTGCATTACGTCTCCGTTAGGAGACAAATATTGTAGCGCAGGGCGCAAGCCCTGGGGATTGTGAAATGTTATTCATTAATGTATTGGAGCGGAGGCCGGCCGGAGCGTTCGATTATGCCGACCGTGGTGCAGAACGCTCCGGCCGGCCTCCGCTCCAAATCCTCGTTTGGTCGCATTGGTCTTAACCCCGGGTTTCGTTATCGCTACACCCGGGGCTACATTCTTGAATCGCTACGCGATTCCTTGCTCCGACTTTTCGGCTTGAACGAAAAAATTCCCCGTCTATAAATTTGCGTAAATAAGGTGTTTTTTTAACGTGTCATTTGCCGAGAAGGCGGCGGTAGATGCCGGAAAGGGCTTCGAGCGATCGGTCGAGCAAGAAACCGCGCACTTTTTGCCTGGCGGCGGCGGCCATTTGGGCGGCGAAAGCCGGATTGTCGAGATATCGGCGCAGGCAGGCCACAAAATCCTCAACGCTGTCGGGATTAAAGAGCAAGCCGGTCTTGCCCGACTCTATAAGATCACGATGCCCACGTACATCTGATGCCACAATAGGCAATCCGACATACATTTCCTCGGCAATATTCATTGGAAGCCCTTCTGTTTTACTTGCTGATATGCCAATGTCGCAGCCGGCGAGAATAGGACCGATAGCACGAGTCGAGCCAACAAAGATGATAGAGGTGCTCACTCCTTTGGATTTTGCAAAACGGCGCATAGCGTCGAATAGTGGACCCGAACCAAGGAATAATACTTTAAGGTGCGGATATTCATCTTTCAATATTGCTAAGGCTTCAATTATCATGCGATGATTTTTTCGCTTTATAAATTCAGCCATATATACTACGACAGTGTCATCGGGAGCGAGGTTAAAACGCATACGAAGCTCGTGGCGATGCTCGTCCGACGGAAAGCATAAGCGTGAAGTCTGCACTCCTATACCCGGAATCTTCTCTACTTTTGTTTGGAATTTCCCTTCTGTACTTGTCTGATAATCCTCGTCATTAATCGTGATAAGGGTATCGGTAATTTTAGCCAGCCATTTCTCCAAAGGATAAAAAAAACGCCATCTCAATCCATGCGACCCTTGGTAAAAAAAGAAGCCATGTGTCGTGTACGATACCTTGGTGCCGAAATTGGCTCGGGCTTCTCTTGCAGCAAGGCGTCCGACAAATCCTCCGACGGGAGTGTGGCAATCGACGAGAACATATTGCTCTTCCTCTATAAGACGCCTCAGTTGCGTATACCCACGGATGTTGTCAAGCGTGTACGGCGAACGTGTCATGGGCAGTGAAATAACGCGATCGGCAATATCCTCATCCACAAACGACACTCCTCCTCCGACAAGATGCACCTCATATCCCCACGATTGAAACATTCTCACCGCAGGGATAAGAAAATTTCGTATCATGGTGTGGCTGCTCGCCACTATGAGTATCTTGGGTTTCGGCATAAAATAAAGACAGGGGCAAATAGACGGGGGTCAATCTTTGAGAAGGTCGGGACGCAGGCGACGGGTGCGTTCAAGCGCCATGTCATATTTCCATGCGTCGATGCGGGCCTGGTGTCCGCTAAGAAGTATCTCGGGCACATCCCAACCATTGTACGACGCAGGGCGGGTGTAGACCGGCGGCTCGAGCATGGAGTCTTGGAACGAATCGGAAAGCGCCGACTGCTCATCGCCTATCACTCCGGGAATGAGCCGCACTATGGCGTCGGTGATAATCACCGCAGGCAGCTCTCCGCCGGTGAGCACATAGTCGCCGATCGAAATCTCCTTGGTGATAAGGTGCTCGCGGATGCGGTAGTCCACACCCTTGTAGTGGCCGCACAATATTATTATATTATTAAGGAGCGACAGCGAGTTTGCCATAGGCTGGGAAAGGATTTCGCCGTCGGGAGCCGTGAAAATCACCTCGTCGTAATCCCTTTGCGCTTTCAGGGCCGAAATACATCGGTCGACAGGCTCCACCTGAATCACCATACCGGCGTCGCCGCCAAAAGGGTAATCATCGACCTTGCGATGCTTATTAGTGGTATAGTCGCGTAGATTATGGACTACAATCTCGGCGAGGCCCTTGTCTCGGGCTCGCTTCAGGATAGAACACTCCAATGGCGACTGGAGCATTTCCGGCAGGACAGTGATAATGTCTATTCTCATACAGCAGTATAATCAGCCTACGAAGATACGAAAAAAATAATAATAAGCACAAATTATCGCCTAAAATCGGTAAAAAACGCCTTTTTTTGATTTTTTTGAAAAAAAGTTGCAAAATAATTTGGAAGTTTCAAAAAAGGTGCGTAACTTTGCATCGCTTTTGACAGGAAAGGGGCGCTTAGCTCAGCTGGTTCAGAGCGTCTGCCTTACAAGCAGAGGGTCGGGGGTTCGAATCCCTCAGCGCCCACAACAAAAACTCATCCTGTCGAAGCGGAGCCGAAAAGTCGGCATCCTCATCCCGATTATCGGGCGCTTAGCTCAGCTGGTTCAGAGCGTCTGCCTTACAAGCAGAGGGTCGGGGGTTCGAATCCCTCAGCGCCCACACCAAGCCACCTTTTCAAGGTGGCTTTTTTATGTATCTACATCCCACTCCGTTAGGATACAAATAATGCAGCGCAGGGCGACAGCCACGGGAATGGCCGATTATGGCACAAGCCGTAATTCCTGTGCATTATTATTTAACTGTCAGTGAGTGAATCCACCCGATAGGAACACTAACCGCGAAGCGCTTTGCAAGGCAAAGAATCCTCCGGATTGTGTTCCTACATAATTGATTCAAAATAATTTGTGAAATCTGCGAAATTTTTGTAATTCGTGGTAAGAAAGGAGCGCGACCGCGCTCCGTTGTACACAAATTTCACAGATTGCACGAATTTCACAAATTTCTTTCCGAATCGCTACGCGATTCCATGCACCGCATTTTCGGCTCGTGCCCAGATTATTGTTTTAAAGGCGTTGGAGCAGAGAGCGGCTGTTGCGTTCGATAATGCCGACCGCGGTGTAGAACGCTCCGGCCGGCCTCCGCTCCAAATCCCCGGTTACCGACAACCTTTTTCCGTGGGTTCGGTCGTTGCTTCGCCACTCCCTCACCCACGGCTATTGTCGGAAATCGCTACGCGATTCTGTGATAGGCCCTTATTTGAACCGCATTGTACGGCCCGTGCGTCCGGGAAACCTACTGGTAATCGATTGATAATCAATTGTTAATCTACGGACGCACGAGCCGTACGTCCCTACAATCTCGGCATAAACAGCCTTTTTGACACACCCTCAAATTTTTCACAAGCCGGAGGATTCTTTGCCTTGCAAAGCGCTTCGCGGTTAGTGTTCCTGCCGGGTGGGTGGGCTATTTTGGGGGGAAGGCGCGGAGGAGGGTGTAGAGGGCGAGGTTGTAGGTGAGGCGGAGGGCGTCGACGGCTTTGCGACGGAGGTGGATGAGGCGGCAGCGGAGGGCGGAGAGTCGGAAACGTAACGAAGAGAAGGGGCGGCGCGGCGCGTGGTCGGGCGCAAGGGTGAAGATGCGGTGCATGGCGGCGGTCCATTTTTCGGGGGCAAGGTCGGTGGCGACGGTGGCCGCGGCTTGGCGTTGGATGCCGGCATAGGCGTCGGGGTGACGGATTATGTCGGCAATGGCGCGGAAGAGGGCGTCGGGCGAGCCTTGGGGCACGACGATGCCGTTGCGACGGTTTTCGATGAGGTCGAGGCTGCCGTGGGGGGCGTCGGAGATGATGGGGATGGCTCCTCCGGCAAGGGCTTCGCACAGGGAGATGGGGAAACCTTCGAGTCGCGACGGGAGGACGAAGATGTGAGCGGAGGCCATGATGCGCCGGGCCTCGTCGCGCTCGACGCGCCCGAAGCGCGCTATGCGCGGGTCGGCAGGGAAACATTCGCTGATGTGGCGCACGGGCAGCCCTATATGACGGCCTCCGGCCACGTAGTCGTTGCCAATCCAGTAGAAGCGGAAGTCGAGGTCGGTTTTTAGAAGGCGTCGCAGGGCGAGAGCCACGATGTCGGCGCTTTTTACGTAGTTGCTTCCGCCGGGGTAGACGATGGTGAGGGGGGAAGTCGGGGAGGCGGGAAGGTGGGGAGTTGGGGAGAGGGGAAGTTGGGAAGTTGGGGGGACGGGATTGAATATTATGTCGGTTTTGGCTTCGGCGGCGGGGCCGAAGGTGCGTCGGAAGTAGCGCCGGCCGTGCGACGACAGGGCCACGATGCGGTCGACATAGCGGTGGTTGTGGCCGGCATACCAGGCAAGCTCGCCGTTGACGAAATGTGACACGGTGATGATGCGGACGCTGTCGGGCAGGTAGGGCGCGGCGGCGGTAAGGAGCGGAAACCAGCTGTTGACTACAATATCGGGGGCCAGGTCGGAGATAAGGCTTATGAGTCGGCGGCCGGCGTCGACCGATAGCGACGCGTCGAAATTGACGACGCGGAAATTGTCGGCGGGGCGGGCCTCATAGTCGTCGCCGGTGATGATGGTGATGTCGGCATCGGGGAAATAGCCGGCAAAATCGTGGGCGTATGAAGCCACGCCGCCGTGGCCTTCGACAAGGGATAGTGTGCAGATGGCTATTTTCATTTGTTCCAAAAGTCGATAAAGCGGCGTGCCACCACGTCGGCATCGTTGTGACGGGCCACAAACGGGCGTGCCGCGGCGCGCATGGCGGCCAGGGCATCGGGGTTGGTGACGAGATGCTCGAGGGTGCGTTCTGTCTGTTCGAGGCTGAATGGGTCGGCCGTGACAATGGGACGGATGCCGTCGTCGCCGATAAAGCGGTAATAGTCGTCGGCCCCGCCTGTGACGGGCACCGCGCCGTTGGCCATGGCAAGCAGGGCGGTGGTGGCCGGCGAGAGGGCATATAGCTGGTCGAGCACTATGTCGGCATCGGCAAGGCGACGGATGAATTGGCCGTAGGGCAGATTTGTGACAATGTCGAGGGTGGCACGGCCGGGGTGCCGGGCTACGATGCGCCGCGCCATGTCGAGGAGGATGTCGGCGCCTTTTTCGGCCATGCGCGTGGCATGATACGCGGCCATGATGCGGCACGGCCCTTGGGGGCGCGGACCGGGAGCGGGTATCGAGTGGAGGTCGACGGGTATGCCGCCGTAGGCCAGACGCCCGGGGGCGATATGGGCGGAGCATACTTTATGGTATTCGTAGAGGGCGGTGACCACGCCGTCGACGCGGTCGAACACATAGTCGTAGTAGGGACGCAGGTCGAGCCAGCTTTGGCGCAGGCCGGGATTGGCAAGGGCCATTGGCGATGGTCGCGTTCCTATCTGCCATTCGCTGAACGGCAGCGGCGGACAGTCCGATGTGCAGGCCTCGACATAATATGGGTCGGCTTCGAGCGACACAGTGTAGACTTTGCCGTTGGCGCGGCGGATGCGGTCGAACAGCGGACGCAGACGCTCGGGGCGCAAGGTGGCGAATACGGGCGCGACGAGCTGCACCACGTCGAATCCGCGCAGAGATGTACGCGTCATGGCCATGAGGCGGGCGAATAGCCATGCTCCGGAAAGGCGCGACGAGCCTCGGCTAAGGTCGATGTCGCGGCGGGTGTCCATCCATCCCGAGCCGTGAGAAGCCACCACCACGGTGCAGCCTTGACGGCGAAGCGCCGAGGCAAGGCAGCTGTGATAGTTGCTGGCATCGCCAAGAAGAAGCACTTTCATACGCCGCCCTCCCTTCCTTTACGAAGCACCAGGACGCGGAGCCGCGACACCGACACCCACATCGACAGGGGCAAGAGCAGCAACGGGAGCCACCATGCCACAAGGCGCAAGGCCAGGGCGGCAGCCGTGACCAGGACTGAAAAAACGATGAGGCGGACGACCTGCGGAGTGAGGCGCATGCCGAAATTGCGGTAATAGACCACGCCGGTGATGATACAATATATAAAATACCAGATTATGAATGAGACGGCTACGCCAAGATAGCCCCAATAATGGAAAAAGGAGATGTTGAGTGCAAGGCCGATGACGCTGCTCAACGACTCGGTGATGATGTAAGTTCTCCCCTCCCCTCTTGCCAGAATCACGATGGCGAGGCAGAACGATATGCCTCGGAAGATGAGCATGGTGATTCCGACAGTGATCATAGGCAGGGCAACCATGAATTCCGACGAAAAGAGCAGACGCAGAATGAGCCTGTCGGCAGCAAGGAAAACAATCACCACGGGCACAAGGACATACATCGCTATTGCAATTTCGTGCGACACGGCCACCGAGGCCATCTTCGGCCGGGAGGCAATCTGCGAAAGGCGCGGAAAATATTCGAGGGATATGGCGTTGAAGAGCAGTCCGGCATAGCTGCATATGATGAGGAAGCCCGACTGGTAGATGCCGGCCGTGGCCTCGCCGTGATATTTTGTAAGATATGAAATCATGGCATATTGCACAAACGTGCCGAGAAAGCCCGCGATGGTGAGATAGAACCCGAGGCGCACAAACTCGCGGCCCTTGCGGCGATTGTCGGCAGCCGGAAAACGGCGACGCGGGATGTCGCAATAACGGAGCATGACGAAAAGGAATATGGCATAGTATATCACGATTGACCACACGATGCCGTCCTCGCGGAAAAAATATATTATAAGCAGTCCGACAACAATGGAAATGACAGCTGTGCGCGCCTGGACCTTGAAAATAGGGCGCAGGTGCATATAGCCCTGCATGGCGGTTTCATCGGCATTGGCCACGGCGTAGCAGAACACGGCCACGGCGAGCACGGCGAAGCCCGGCCACATGTCGAGCTTGCCAAAACTGAACCAGCTCAGTGCCGGCGCGAGCAGGAGCGTGACTACCGCTCCGATGATGCCCAGACGGAGGAGCCACCAGCGCACGGACGCGACAATGGCCGGACGGTCGGACTCCCGGGCCGCGGCGATGGAACGTACCGCGCTTTGGCGAATGTTGAGCTGGGTTATGGGCATCAATGCCTGCAAGGCCGCGTTGAACACTGCATACAGCCCGATGCCGGCCGGGCCTATCCACAAGGCTATGAGCTTGGAACGCAAAAGCCCGCAGAAAATAAGCAAGCCCTGCACGCCCGAGAAGAGCCCCATCACCTTGAAGATGCGGGCCGACACGGTGTTTGAGTTGCGCAGACGGCTTAGAGTGTGTCTTAGCGTACCCATTGCAGAGGATTGAGTTTCTCGCGCTCGTTGCGCACTTCGAAATGGAGGGTGCACCGGCCCGAATTTGTCGGGTCGGCAAAAATGGAGCCGATGGCTTGGCCGGCCTTCACTTTGTCGCCTTTGCGCACGGAGAGGCCGTCGATATGGGCATAGACCGTGAGGTAGGAGCCGTGGCGCACCATCACCACGTTCTGGTAGCCGTCCATACGGAAGATATATGACACCGTGCCGTCGAACACGGCCCTTGCCGTAGAGCCGGCCGGGACCTCGATGTCGATTCCGGGATTGTTGACCTCGACACGGGAGAGTTCGGAATGGGCGTTGCGGCCAAAGGTGCCGGTGATGTTGTATTTTCCGGCAACGGGAAAGAGGAGCCGGCCTTTGTTGGAGGCGAAAGAGCCTGACAGACGGCGTTCTTCGTCGGCGCGGCCGGGATATTGACGGGTGTCGGAAGCGTTTTTGTCTTTTTTGTTGTCGGCGGGGGGAGTCACGACCGGAGCCTTGACTTGCGAAGGCGCGGCGTCGACACGGGCGGCATCTTTTTGACGGGCGGCGGCGATGCGCGCTTCCTCGGCACGGCGTGCTTCTTCGGCGCGGCGCACCTCCTGCTCGATTATGCGGTCGAGCTCGGCATCGAGGGCGCGAGCGCGGCTGCGACGTTCGGCGAGCACGGCCTGCAACGATTTGTTTTCACGGCGCAACGAGTCGACCAGCGAGCGTGTCTGCACTTGCTTGGCTTCGAGTTGGCGTTTGCTGAGGGAAAGGGCGGCAAGCGTGCGGCCATGCTTGTCGCGGAGCATGGCGAGAGCCTTCTTTTGGTTGGCGAGCACGTCGAGGCTTTGCTTGAGGTCGGCCGTCTTGCGCGTGCGCCAGCGTTGGAGCTGTTTGAGATAGGACACGCGCTTTGCTCCTTCGGAAAATGTCGACGACGAGAATACGAGGTTGACGTCGGTCATGGCCTGCCGGTTTTTGCGGGCTTCGCGGAGCGAGCGTTTGGTATTTTCGCGCAAGCGCGCCACATCGTTTTCGGCCCGGGCTATTGTGTCGGCCAAGGCTCGGGAGCGTCGGTCGATAGAGTCAATCAAGGTTTGCAACGACACGATTTCGTTGCGTTGGGATTGAATCTGCCCGTCGAGCGACGCCAAGGAATTGAGCTGACGCTCGGTGCGCTCTTTGTTGCGGCGGATGTCTTCGGTGGTCTGCTTTATTTGCTCATTGGTGCGTTTCCGCTCCGACTCGACACTTTTGCGCGAGCGGGGCGGGGCCGTTTTTTTCTTTTTCGGAGCTGTGGATTTCTGCTCGGTGCGCACCGTCTTCTTTTTATGCTTCGGACGGGCGGCATCGGCACCAACGGCCACGGCCAGACATAGAAATAATATTACAGCAAAGCGTCTCACAGATTTTTGAGAGATTTAAGCAGAGCGTCGAAATGTATGCGTTTGTAGCCTTTGGGCTGTGAGAAATTGACGGAGCGCGGGGTGTTCCAGCGGGCACTGCCGAGGTTGAGGCGGACTGCGGCGGCTATTTTCTTGTCGTCCTTCATGCCGTAGATTTCGGTGGAGGTGGCCACGGGGCCTGCCGCAGTGGGCTCATGGGCGGGATAGACGCAACGGAGCATAATGTCGGGGCGGCCGAGGTCGAAGTCGAGAGCCGACACAACGCCGTCGGCCAATGTGGCCGTGCACATAGGCGAGCCGCCGGCGGGGGGAAGCGCCTGGCCCAGGAGCAGGTCCTGGATGTCGCCGAGCGATAGGCCCGACGAGGCCATGATGCGGTCGAGGCTCTCGGCGAGGAAATATTTGTGGAATTTGTCGACGGCATATACCGAGTCGGTGTCGGCATAGAGCACGGCCACCTCCATGCCCAGGACGCGGAGCGAGAGGTGGATGAGGCTGTCGCGCTGCATGGTGAGGCGTCCGCCACCGGAGATGGATGCCGGCGAGGATATGGCGACATTGGCCGGGATATATGCCCACTGCCAGGGGATGAAACTTTTCTCTACCGCCTCGCGCTGTTTTTTTGGCGACAGCTTGGCGAAGGCGGCAGCGTCGACAACATCGGGGGTCACGGCCTGCTTATGCGAGCGGCAGCCGACGAGAAGCACGGCAAGAAGGAGGATATATGCAAGATTTTTCAACATAGTCAAAAATAAATAGATGTTTTAAGCGACGTCGTGACTCGCGGCAAGGTCGGCATCATCGAACGCTCCGGCAGGCTCCGCTCCAATACCGCGATTGATTTGGATTGTCCCAACCCCGCATGTCGGCAAAGCCTCCATACGGGGTTAACCAAGGAGCCACGGCTTCGCCGTGAAGCGTGGCTCTGCCACAGGCGGGTTTGCACCGGAATGAATTATCTGATTGTCGTTTGTTCATTTGAAGAAGATGGTGCTGTTTTGCACTTTTTTGCGGATGAGCTCGTTTTCGGGCTCGATTGCTTCGGCACGGCGCCAGAATTCGACGGCTTGGTCGCGGTCGCCGTTCATGAAATAGATGTCGCCGGCATGGTCAAGGATATCGAAGCCTGGTGGTTCGGGGAGCTGGGAAGAATCGCTGTCGGGAAGTTGGGAAGATGTGGAATCGGGGAGGCCGCCGCGTTGAAACGCGGGGCACGAGGCGGTGTCTTGTGGGGCATAGAGGCGGAGGGTCATGTCGATATACTGCTTGGCGAGGGAGTAGTCTTTTTTCTTGAAAAGAATCCAGGCGTAGGTATCGAGGTAGGTGGGGTTTTCGGGGTCGAGCTTCACGGCTTTGGAGCTAAGAGTCTCGGCGCGTGTGAGGTCGATGTCGCGTTCGGCCATGAAGTAGGCGGCGTTGTTCATGGCCATGGAATTGTCGGGGTTGAGGAGGATGGCGTCGTCGTAGAGGGCGAGAGCCTTGGCGGTGTCGCCGGCGGCGGCATACAGGTCGCCTTTGAAGGCCATGACGCTCGACACGGCGTCGGGGTTGTTGACCACGGAAGTGTCGACAGAGTCGAGCACTGCTATTGCCCGGTCGATGCTGTCGGAGGCGAAGTATTTTTGCGCGGCGAAAATCGGGAACAGGTAGTTTTTGGGGAATCGGCGCGCGCCTTCGAGAGCGCGTGGGATGAGGGCCGACGAGTCGGCGGCGGCAAGGTAGCGCACCCATCCGACCCAGTATTCTTCCGACTGGCCGTTGAGGGCCACGGCATATTCCATCTGGTCGGCGGCGAGGCGGGGCTGGCCGATAGCATCGAGATACCCGGCATATAGCGAGTGGATGTCGCCTTCGCCGGGGTGCATCTGTTCGAGGTCGGCGAACAGGGCTGCAAGCATGGGGCGGTCGGCTTCGACGCCGATGTATTTGTTGGCGAAGTGGTAGATGATGTCGAGTTTGTCGGCCACGTCGATGTCGGGGCTGCGGAGTGCGTGGCCCATATGTTCGCGGTAGGCGGCATCGTTGCCGTGATTGGTGTAGAAATTGCCGAGCGCCATGTATGCGGCACCGTTTGCGGAGTCGAGGCGGCACGAGCGCAAGAAGTATTTTTCAGTGTTTGCGGAATCGGACAGTGCGTCGTAAGTGGAGCCGACAAAGAGCATGGCATAAGGGTCGTTGCCGAACCGGGTGACGAGCGTGTCGACTTCGGAGAGTATTCCGGCTGTGTCGGAGCGGAGGAAGAAGGCGCGTATTTTTTGCGATGAGAGCTCGACGCTTTTTCCTCGTGAGTCTTCGAGAGTTGAGAAGAGGGAGATGGCCTTTGAGTAGGCGGCGGTGTCGCCGCGGAGGTAGGCGCGGAGGTAGGCGTTGGCGAGTTCTTCGGCGGGTTCGGCTTTTGCGGGGTAGCGGTCGCGGAGTGTTTCCCAGACGCGGACCACGTCGGCCGTGCGGCCAAGCCGCGCGGCGATGTTGGCCATGGTTATGCCGGTGATGTAATTGTCGGGCTGCTGTTCGAATTGTCGCCACAGGCGCGAGTAGGCCCGGGCCACGGTGGCGGAGTCGCCTCCGTTTCGTGCGAGCTCGATGGCGCTCCACTCGGCGGCTATGTCGATGTTGTTGCTGTCGAGCTCGAAAGCGCGACGAGTGAGGAGGATGAAATCGTCGATGCGGTCGGTGTTGTAGGCGTTCTGGCCTTCGAGGAAAAGATAGTCGGCTTTTTTACGGGCGCGTTCGGCTTCGTTGTCGCCGGGCGCAGCAAATGCGGCGGCCATGGAGGCGGCGACAGCAAAGGCTATGAGAGAGAGAATCTTGTTGCTGATATTGGGCATTTTAAGAATAAAATTAAGGTCATTAAGGACTTTAAGGTCATTAAGGACTTTAAGATAGGCCGGTGTGGCCGAAGGCTCCTTCGCCACGGAGGGTTTCGTCGAGGCGCGACACGGGCTCCCACTCGACGCGTGTATAGTTTGTAACAACCATCTGGCAAATACGTTCGCCGGGGTTTACGACAAAAGGCTCGCTGCCGAGGTTGATGAGGATAACGCCAATCTCGCCGCGATAGTCGGCGTCGACAGTGCCGGGTGTGTTTACGAGGCTTATGCCGTGGCGCAGGGCGAGGCCGCTGCGTGGGCGGAGCTGCATCTCGTAGCCGTGGGGCAGCTGCACGCGCAGGCCTGTGGGGATGAGCCTGCGCTCCATGGGGGCGAGGGTGACGGGTTCCTTTACTGCGGCGCGGACATCCATTCCGGCCGATGAGAATGTTTCGTAGGCGGGTAATTCGAAACCCGATTCGTTGATTATCTTGACTTTGATGCGATCCATGTTCAGATTGTGACGCGCTTTGTGATCGAGCCTACTTTGAGGATGTAGATTCCTCTTGCGCTGATACGCAGACGCGATGTACCTGCCGGAATATTCTGCTGGCTTATAAGCTGGCCGAGAATGGACAGCACTTTCACGGATGCGGGCCGGGGGGTGGTGACGTAGATGTAGCCGTCGCGCACGACTACTTCCACAGGGTCGGGGTCGGAGGCTGTGTCGAGATATGCTATGGTCTCCGTAACGACCGGCTCCCACTGGGGCGTGGCCGGGCTTGCCGTCAAAGGCGACGACAGACAGGCGACCGACATGGCAGCGAGCAATATTTCAGCGATTTTTTTCATTTGTAGCCCCAAAGTTAATGATAATTTCCGAAATATAGATGCTCCGAGGCAATTTTTTTGTTATAAGCCGATCAGGCGAGGGTGACGGGGGCGAAGAATTCGGGGCGATGGAAATCGGGGGCCGGAGTGTCGATCGGCGCCCACGAGAGGTAATGCGGCAGGGATGTGGCGGAGGCGCATTTGTAGAAGTTGGCTCGCATTTCGAGGGGCTCGCCTTTGTATTCCACTCCGATGAGCGACAGGGGTATGACCACGAGGATGTTCCACGTGAAGATGCCTTCGAGTTCTTTGAAGGGGCGTGTGCCGCACGAAGGGTAGACGCGGATTTGGGCGAGCTGCTCGGGTGTGAGGCGCGTGGGGTTGTGGCGGTCGGTGCGGTGCGAGGCGTTGATGGCTCCTATGCAGTTGAATTCGAAATTCCAGTAATGGCCGTCGCCACGGGGCTCGACAAAGAATTCGACGCATGAGTCTTCGCTGACGGGAGACTGGGGCTGATAGTTTTCGGCGCGGAGGTAGTTGCAGCGGACGAAGAAGTCGATGTAGATGTACCGGCCGGAATGCGCGCATGTGAATGTGGTGAGCGGGCGGTAGGGGTATTCGGGCCAGTTTACGTGCTCGAGTGAGCGGCGGACGCCGTGCTCGTCGAGGGTGTTGATGATGGAGTCGACGGCATTTTCGCCATCGAGAGCGGGGATGTATGGGATTTCGAGGGAGGGCATTGCAGGAAGGGGTTAAGTATGAGAGATAATATTTTTCATCGCGTTGAAACGCGAGGCACGGGGGCGGTGGCGGGGCGGGATTTCAGAGGGGGATTTTGAGGAAGTCGTGGGCGAGTTGGATGCCGGGAGGGAGGGTGACGGTGGCGGCGGGGCCGAGGTCGTGGCTCATGTGGGTGAGGAAGGCGCGGCGTGGACCGAGGGCCCGGATTATCTCGATGGCCTCGGGCACGGATAGATGCGACATGTGGGGCTCGAAACGGAGGCCGTTGATGACGAGGGTGTCGACGCCCCGGAGCAGGTCGAAGGTGGAATCGGGCATTGTCTTGCAGTCGGTGATGTATGCAAAGGAGCCGATACGGTAGCCGAGGATTGGCAGCTCGAAGTGCATGACGGGGAGTGGCACCACTTCGATGTCGCCGATATGGAAGGGGCGGCCGGGGTCGATGACGTGGAGGTCGAATGTGGGCACGCCGGGATATGGGTGCTCGGCGAAGCTGTAAGGGACGATGCGCCGCAGGCCGTCGGCCACGTCGGCGCGGCAGTAGACGGGCATGGGGCGTTGGTAGCAGTAGGGCCGGAGGTCGTCGATTCCGGCTACGTGGTCGTAGTGGATGTGTGTGACGAGGAGGGCATCGAGAGGCGGCGACCCGGCCCGCAGCAACTGAGTGCGCAGGTCGGGTCCGCAGTCGATGAGTATGTTTTTCCCTCCGATGGAAAGGATGGCCGACGCGCGCATGCGTTTGTCGAGCGGGTCGAGCGAGGAGCATGTGGCGCAGCGGCACCCTATGGCGGGCACGCCGGTGGATGTGCCTGTGCCGAGAAAGAGGAGGGAATCCATGATTATGCCAAAAGAAGAATCAGGGTCTGGGCCGCCACCACGCGTAGGAACATTGTGAGCGGGTAAACCGTGGAGTATGCCACAGCGGGCGCATCGTGGGCGGTGGAGTTGTTGGCGTATGCCAGGGCCGGGGGATCGGTGTAGTTGCCGGAGAAGAGACCCATGATGGTGAGGAAGTTGATTTTGTATTTAGCGCGGGCGATGCAGCCGGTGATGATAAGGGGAACCACTGTGATGACGAAACCCCAGATAACCCACCACATACCTGTGGTGTTGAACACGGCGTCGGCGAATCCTTTGCCGGCGGCGATGCCGACGGATGCAAGGAAGAGGCATATGCCGAGCTCGCGGAGCATCATGGAGGCGGCGTTGGATGTGTAGGTGACAAGTTTGAATTTGTAGCCGAAGCGGCTGAGGAGGATTGCCACCACGAGGGGACCGCCGGCGAGGCCGAGCTTCATGCCGAATCCGATGTTGATGGATCCGAGGATGATACCGAGGACGATACCGACAAAGATGGTGATGAGGTTGGGCTGGTCGAGGCGTTTCAGGGAGTTGCCGAGGCGCGATGCGAGACGGTCGATGTCTTCGAGGTCGCCCACGACGGTGATACGGTCGCCCATTTGGAGACGAAGCCCGGGGGAAGCGAGAAGGTCGACGCCGGCACGGTTGACGCGTGTGGCGTTGAGACGGTAGCCTTTGTGGAGGCGGAGCGAGCCGATGGCCACGCCGTTGTATTCGCTTTTTGTGATGACGATTCGGCGGGAGTAGACGGGCGTGGGTGTTTCTTCCCAGTCCATGGTGATTTCCTCGCCGAGTACGGAGCGGAATTTGTCGGCATCTTGCATTGATGCCACGATGAAGAGTTTGTCGCCGACATGAATCACGGTGGATGATTTGGGGATAACCATTTCGCCGGATGTGGTCATAAGGCGCGACACTACGAAGTTACATTCGATGATGTCGTGGAGCTGGACGAGGGTGCGGCCGTCGACAAGCTGGTTGGTGACCTCGATGGTCATCATGAAGGGCTTGAGCTGGGAATCTTCGCGCTCGGCTTCGATCAGGGCTATCTCGTCGTCGATTTTGATGCGGAAGATGCCTTTGATGATGAACATGGCGGTGATGATGCCGATAACGCCAAGGGGATATGCGGCGGCATAACCGGAAGCCATGAGGTTGGCCTGGGCCGCGCCGTCGGGCCCCATTTGAGAGATGGTCTGCTGGGCAGCCGCAAGACCCGGGGTGTTTGTAACCGCACCTGACATGACGCCGACGAGGGCCGAGATGTCGTTGACATTACCGAAGTAATAGATGCACACTACGATAGCCACGTTGAGCACGATGGCAAGGACAGCAAGGCCGTTGAGGGTGACTCCGCCTTTTTTGAAGGACGAGAAGAAACCGGGGCCGACTTGCAGACCGATTGAGAAAATGAACAGGATAAGACCGAATTCGCGCACGAATTTGAGCGTGCTTTCGTCGACCTCGTAGCCGAAATGGCCCATGAGGATGCCCATAAAGAGGACGAAAGTGACGCCAAGCGATACTCCGGCAATCTTCAATTTTCCCAAGTAGATACCTGCGGCAATCACGAAAGAATAGAGCACGAGTGTGGCTGCTATCGATGTGTTACCGGGCAACAGAAGTTCTGTAATCCACTCCATAAATGAGACGTAAAGAGATTAGAAATTGTATGATTGGCTTTTGAAAGCGCAAAGGTACGATTTTTTTTGGATATGTGCAACGGATTATATCGATAGATTTCGATTTAAGTCGATTTATTTCGAGATAAGTCGATTTAGGTCGATTTGTTTCCCTGCGTTGAAACGCAGGGCACGGGGGCGGGAGCGAGGGTGGGAGCAGGAGCGGGGGCGGTGATGGTGAAGGTGTCGGCGTCGCGCCACACGGGGAAGCGGCGGCGGGCGGCGGCAAGGAGGTCGAGGCTGAAAGTGGCGGTGACTGCGCCGGAGGGGCCAGCTGTGCCGATGTCGGCGCCGAGGAAGTCGAAGATGGCGGTGAGGCCGTCGCATCGTCCGAAGCCGTCGGAGCCGGAGCGGTTGGCGCCGATGACGTAGGCCTGGTTTTCGATGGCGCGGGCCGTGAGAAGGGTGCGCCAGGCATGGGCGCGGGTGTCGGGCCACGATGCGGGGATGATGAGCATGTCGTAGAGGAGCGAGCCGTCGGGGCCGACGGTGTTGCGGCACCAGACGGGGAAACGGAGGTCGTAGCACACGGCAATGGATATGCGCCAGTCGCGGAAGGTGATGACGGGCATCGGCTGAGAGCCGGGTGTGAGCACGTCGGCTTCGTCGGATATGGAGAAGAGGTGGCGTTTGTCGTAGAATACGGGGTCGGCGCCGGGGGCGATGAAGAAGGCGCGGTTGCGCAGGGTGCCATCGGGCAGCCGGGCTATGAATGTGCCGCAGATGGCGCACGAGCGGGCTTCGGCCTCGGCTCGCACGGCCTGCATGGCCGGGCCGTCGGGGGCCTGGGCGCATGATTGGACGAGGCCGGGGTCGGTGATGAATCCGGTGGTGAAGAATTCGGGGAGGACGGCGATGTCGACCGGGCCGAGCCGGTCGAGAGCGGTGCGCATGAGCGCGATGTTGGCGGCGGGGTCGGCGTGGACCGTGTCGAGTGGCAAGGCCGCGACTTTGAGGCTATTCATCTTCGGCAGTGAATTTGTCGGGGTATTTTCCACGGAACGGGCGGTAGAAATCTTTTATCGTGCGCATGTCGGCGGCGATGTCGCCGGTGGGGATGAATACGTCGTTGACGGTAATGGTTTTCGAGGGGTAGTCGATGACGCCGAGGAGGCACGGCACATCGGCTCCGACAGCCACCTGGAGGAAGCCCGTGTGCCAGCGGGCAGTGCGCGAGCGCGTGCCCTCAGGGGTGATGGCGATGCTGAGTTTTCCGGCCGAGCGGAATTTGGCGATGAGCGAGTCGACGAGTCCCCCACCCTTTTTCTTTCGTGCCACGGGTATGCCGCCGATGGCTTTAAATATGGGTCCGAGCGGGAAGAAAAACCACGTGTCCTTCATGAGGAATCCGGCAGTACGCCCCACAGAGGCGTATGCCAGTTTCCCGAGTATGAAGTCCCAGTTGGAAGTGTGCGGGGCGACGCAGATTATGCATTTGGCAAGGTCGGGGGCGTCGACCTGCACTTTCCATCCGAAGGCGCGGAGAATAAGTCCGGCAAGGTTCATGCTTTCTTTTCGCGTACCTGTGCGAGGATTTCGTTTACGCCGGTGTGGTATTCGTCGATGGCCTGGCGGAAAGCCTTGCGCATGGCTGCCGAGCGTTCTTTCTTGTATTGGCGCATGTCGGCGTCGCGGGCGGGAGCGGGATATGAGAAGTTGATGTGGTCGAGTGCACGGCCTTGGATTTCGGACATGCGGCCAAGGAGGTTGTATGCTTCCTCGTCGGTGATGGTGCGGAGGATAACGGCTTCGGGGAGGACATGCTCCACGACGAGCGAGCCGAGGCGGTCGATATACTTTTTAAGGTTACGTTTGTTGCTCATAAGTAATATTTTATTGGTTAACGTTTGAAGCGATGATTTGGTTGATTTTGCGCATCAGGGCCGACTGCGTGGGGGGTATGGCCTGCGATGCGGGCACGGGGCCGGCGGCGGGGGAGTAGAGTTTCACGACGAGGGCCGATTCTGATGCTTCGGGAAGGTTGATCCACAGGTCCATTTTGCGGGCGATGTCGACGGCGATGTCGAGCGATGGGATGCCGGGGTCGATTTCAAAGGCCACATTGCGCAGGGACCGGGTGCGGCGCAGGCGGAGCACTCCGGCGTATCCGTGAAAGAGCATGATGACGAGGGCTATTATGCGGCCGACATTGTTGTTGTTTACGGCACGGAGCTCGACGCCGGGGGGGACGTTATTTTCGGCGCGCATACGCTCGACCACGGCGCGGCATTTCTCGGCGGGTGCGTCGACTATGACGGGGAAGGCGTTGCATGCGGCTCCGGCATAGGCTTTTGCCTGGCCTACGGGGATGTCGCGCGGGCACACTACTATTTTTACTTTGTGGGGCGATGTCTCCGGGGTTTCGGCGGCGACAAGGTCGGCGATGGCTCCTGAGAGCCGCGCGGCGGCATCGTCGATATGGCCGTTGGGGCCGTAGGAACAGTCGAGCCGGTAGAAGCCGGGGAAGTCGGACGACAGGGGCATGTCGTAGCAAAAGGCATAGTCGACAAGGCGTTTTATCGCCGCGGAATCGAAGCGGCGGCCCAGGAGGGTGTTGGCCACGACGTATCCGATTTCGGAAAGCGACATTTCGGCCATATTTTTGAAAAAGGCCTTGGGGAGGAAAAGCCCCGGTATGGTTGAGATATCAAAATTTGAGTAATCAAAGTTTTGCATCACTGTGGGTCGATGTAGATTGTACGGTTAGCAACATTCGGGGTTGCCGATGCTTGCGAAGGCAAATTTAACACTTTTCCCGTTAAATAAAAAATATCGGGCGTTTAAAAGCATTAAATAATCTTAATCGTTCTGCCCGGTGATGTGTACGTCGAGCTGGGGGAATGGAAAATTGACGCCTCGGGCGGGAAGCTCGTTGTAGAAACGTTCGTTGAAATCGAAAAATACGCTCCAGTAGTTTTCAGAGCGCGTCCATGCCCTCACGGTGATGATTACTGCGGAATCTGCGAGTTCTTTGAGGAACACGACCGGCGAGCGGTCGGGACGGACCGTGGAGATGACTTTTGAGATGTGTTCATCGTCGGTGTACTGCTTAACGATACGGGAGTCGGCGGCGAGCATTTCGAGGATGGCGGCCCGGGCTGCGTCCACGTTGTCGCCGTATGCTATAGAGATGTCCCAGTCGACACGACGGTATGGCTCCTTGGAGGCGTTGTTGATGGTGCCGGTGGAGAGGCCGCCGTTGGGTATTATGATTATGCGGTTGTCGGCGGTGGATATTATCGTATGGAAAATCTGGATTTCGCGGACGGTGCCGGCATAGCCTTGCGTTTCGATGTAATCGCCTACTTTGTAGGGTTTGAGCAGGAGTATGAGCACGCCGCCGGCGAAGTTTTGCAATGTACCCGACAGGGCCATACCGATGGCGACACCGGCAGAGGCGAAAATGGCGATGAACGACGATGTCTCGATGCCGAGAATGCCTATAACGGTGACTATGAGTATGAAATAGAGGAGCATCTTCACCAGCGACAGGACGAATGTGGTGAGCGAGGCTTCTACTTTGCGGCGTGTGAGGATGGAGATGAGGAAACGGTGGAGCCGGGTAATAATGAATCGCCCCGCATAGAAGACGAGAACAGCTATGGCGAGGTTGATGGCAAACGACACCATGCCGGACACCATTTTGTCGAGCAGTTCGTCGAGCGGAAGCGATTTGAGCATCGCTATCTCGTCTTTGGCAGACGGGACAGAATCGGGCAACGCGACAGGGGTTATTTGCTGCAAGGGAATCATTATTAATGACGAATGATTAATGACGAATGACGAATTTGAGCCTTAGGAATCTTAGGAGGCCTAGGATTCCTAGGATGCCTAAAAATTTGCTAATCGAGGGGCACTGAGGGCAGGGAGGCTTTGCCGAGGAGCGCGGAGGCTACGTCGGAATACCAGGCGGTGGTATTATAACCTTTTGTGGCGGCTGTTTGTTCAGACGAGAAGATGTAGGTGGAGATGCCGCAGTGGGTGTCGAGGGCTATTTCGTCCCAGAGGCGAGGCGTGCAGTTTTTGTAGATTACGGCCTCGTCGATGGCGTTGTGCCAACGGGCCAGAGCCTGCGTGTCGGTGGCGATGGCATCGACATAGTGGGCCAGGTCGAAATAGTAGCATTTGCCGAATGAGGGCGCGGTGAAACGCTGCGGGGCATAGCCGGCGGGAGCCGGGAATGTGGAGGTTTCGTAGACAAGGCGCGTGGCCTCGGCAAGGGCCGGGATTTTAGATGTGTCGACTACCGACATGGAGCATGTGCGGTCGGCGGGGTCGAGCTGTGTGTTGTAATGGACGAACGTGTTGTCGGCAGCCTTGATCATGGCCTCACGGGGCGACTCGGAGAAAAAGGGCTTGATGTTGAGGTCGTATCGCATGCCGTCGACGGGAAGCTCGGTGACGGAACCGGCTATGTAGGGGGCGCAGCCACGCAGGTCGTAGAGCACTTCGGCCGACATCATCAGGCAGCAGTCGAAGTAGATAAAGTCGAGGCCTTGGCCTTCGAGAGCGACTGCGAGAGCAGATGTGTTCATTTTTTTGCCGTTGTCTTGCCCGTAGGAGAAGGTGACGGGTGCGTCGGCGTCGGTCATTCCGTCGACGAGCCATCCGTTGCCATGGCTCCACAGGACCATGCCGTAGGAGTCGGCCGAGGCGTATTCCTTGGCATCGGCCCATACCCGGCGCATACGCTTGACGGATACGGAAGGCTCGGAGGCGTCGTAGGTTTTAACGACATGCTCGGTGCCGTCGGGCTTAATCTCGTAGAGGCGGATGGGGTCGGCGGCGCGGCGCGGAACGTGGTAGACGAGCAGCGTGCCGTTGACAATGTCGGAGGCTGCGGCTTTCATCTCGGCGAGGTCGTTTTTGTCGTAGACGTTGCCAAGATTGTTGGATGCCACCATATATACGAGCACCGTGCGTGTCTTGCCTGACGGACGGGATGAAGGGTCGGAAGGTGTCTCGGGCACAACGGGGTCGGTGCCGCCGGACGACTGCGGAGCGTCCTCGCAGCCCGGAAGGACTGCGAGGATTACGGCCGCGAGTATCGTCGATAGAAAGTTTTTAATCATTGGTCAGAGGAGAATATGTATTGGTGAATCAGAAGTTGGCTTTAAGGGCTTCGAAAGCGGCAACGATGCCGTCGCGGTCCTTACCGCCGGCCTGCGCGAAACCGGGCTGACCGCCACCTCCGCCTTTAATGGCCTTGGCGGCCTCGCGGACGATGAGCGATGCGTTCTTGCCGGCCTTGACAACGTCGTCGGTGAGCATGACGGTGAGCAGGGGCTTGCCTGCGGGGTCGACAGTGGCGGCGATGAAAGCGGTGTTTTCCGGCGAGATTTCGCGGACGCGGAAGGCCACGTTCTTTGCCACTTCGGGGAGGCGCACACCGGTGAGGGCTGCCACACGGATGCCGTCTTTTGTCTCGGCTGCGGCCAGAACCTGGTCGGCCAGCGTGGCGATGCGTTCCTTGAAGTATTCTTCGACCTGGGCGTGGAGGCCGGCGTTTTCTTCCATCGACTTGCGGATGGCGGCCACTACGTCGGGGGCGTTGTTGAAGAACGAAGCAATTTCCTTGGCAGTGTCGGCCATTTCGTTGATGGCGCGCTCGACGTTTTCGCCGGTTATGGCCTCGATGCGGCGGATGCCTGCGGCCACGGAACCTTCGGAGATGATGCGAATCATGCCGATGTTGCCGGTGTTTTCTACGTGTGTGCCGCCGCACAGTTCGACAGAGTCGCCGTAGCGGATCACGCGCACTTCGTCGCCGTATTTCTCGCCAAAGAGAGCCATGGCTCCCATTTCGCGGGCTTCGGCGATGGGCACATTGCGATGCTCGTCGCGGGCAATGGCGCGGCGCACTTCACGGTTGGCAATGCGCTCGACCTCGCGAAGCTGCTCGGGTGTGACTTTCTGGAAGTGGGAGAAGTCGAAACGGAGCACTTCGGGCGACACAAACGAGCCGCGCTGCTCGACGTGGCTGCCGAGCACCTGGCGCAGGGCGGCGTGGATGAGGTGGGTGGCGGTGTGGTTGCAGGATGTGGCAAGACGTGCGTCGCGGTCGATTTCGGCACGGAACACGGCGGTGACGTCGGCGGGAAGCGTGGCGGAAAGGTGCACGCCCATGCCGTTTTCGCGCTTGGTGTCGTAGATTTCAGTTTTGGCGCCGTCGGGAGCGACGAGGACGCCACGGTCGCCGGTCTGGCCACCCATTTCGGCATAGAAAGGCGTCTGCTCAAGCACAATCTGGTAATATTCCTTATTTTTTTGCTTAACCTTGCGGTAGCGGAGGATGCGGGTGTCGACAGCTTCCACGTCGTAGCCTACAAACTGCTGCTCGCCCTCGTTGACGGTGACCCAGTCGGTGGCTTCGACGGCGGCGGCGTTGCGCGCGCGGGTTTTCTGCGCCTCCATTTCGGCGTCGAAACCGGCCTGGTCGAGAGTCATGCCGTTTTCTTTGAGGATAAGCTCGGTGAGGTCGAGGGGGAATCCGTAGGTGTCATAGAGGGTGAATGCTTCCTTGCCGGAGATTTCGGTTTTGCCGGCGGCGCGGGCAGCCTCGATGGCGTTGTCGAGAAGGCGGATACCGTTTTCGAGGGTGCGGAGAAAAGCGTCTTCTTCTTCCTTGATGACACGCATGATGAGGTCGCGCTGGGCGGCTATTTCGGGATAGGCCTCGCCCATCGAGGCGATGAGGGTGTCGACAAGGCGATACATGAAGGCTTGCTTCTGGCCAAGGAATGTATATGCGTAGCGGACGGCACGGCGAAGGATGCGGCGGATAACGTAGCCGGCCTTGGCGTTGCCGGGGAGCTGGGAGTCGGCGATGGAGAAGGCGATGGTGCGGACGTGGTCGGCGATTACGCGCATTGCCACGTCGACCTTATGGTCCTGACCGTATTTTTTGTCGGATAGGTCGGCGATTTTATCGATGAGGGGAGTGAATACGTCGGTGTCGTAGTTCGATTTCTTGCCTTGGAGGGCCATGCAGAGGCGCTCGAAGCCCATGCCGGTGTCGATAACTTTTGCGGGCAGGGGTTCGAGCGAGCCGTCGGCCTTGCGGTTGAACTGCATGAACACGAGGTTCCAGATTTCAATCACAAGGGGATTGTCGTGGTTAACGAGGTCGCGGCCGGGAATTTGGGCGCGTTCCTCGTCGGAGCGGAGGTCGATATGGATTTCGGAGCAGGGTCCGCAGGGTCCGGTGTCGCCCATTTCCCAGAAATTGTCGTGCTTGTTGCCGTTGATGATATGGTCCTCGGGGAGGTGGCGAAGCCAGAAACCGGCGGCTTCATCGTCGCGGCCAAGGCCTTCGGCAGGCGAGCCTTCGAACACGGTGGCATACAGGCGTTTGGGGTCGAGGCCGAGCACGTCGACGAGATATTCCCAAGCCCATTCGATGGCTTCTTCCTTGAAATAGTCGCCAAACGACCAGTTGCCGAGCATCTCGAACATGGTGTGGTGATAGGTATCCATACCCACCTCTTCGAGGTCGTTGTGCTTGCCGGAGACGCGCAGGCATTTCTGCGAGTCGGCTACACGGGTATATTTTGCGACCTTGTTGCCAAGGATGATGTCTTTGAACTGGTTCATGCCTGCGTTGGTAAACATCAACGTGGGGTCGTCTTTGATAACCATCGGGGCGGAAGGTACGATATGATGCCCTTTGGAGTTGAAAAAGTCGATAAAAGACTTGCGGATTTCCTTTGCTGAGCGCATATGTAATGTATGTTTTGTTTTTTAGTTTCAAATAATCCGCAAAATTACTGTTTTTTTATTAATTTTGCAAATCCACATCAAAAAAACAGAGTGTGGCTTTGCCACACGCCTTTTATCAGATTCATCTCCCCCACGGCTGAAGCCGGGGGTTACCTGAAAGATTGTCGCCCTGCGACAAGTTATCAACAAAAATGTAGTTAGGGATGCGAAAGACATTTTATAAATATAATCCGGCGACGGCTTCGTATGAGCGCGTGTATCCAAGCCGGGCACAACGGTGGTGGGCCGTGGCGCGCCAGTTTGCATGGGGCGTGTCGATTGGCCTTGCTGTTTTTGTGGCTCTATATTTCACTTTCGATTTTCCTCGCGAGAAGGAGCTGCGCATCGAGAACGAGCACCTTCACGCTCGCCTTGCTCAACTTGGACGGCAGGCCGACGAGGCTATGGCCGTGATGGAGGATATAGCGGCACGCGACAATAATTTTTACCGTGTGATGATGCAGGCCGACCCGATGACTCCGGCGGCACGATACGCGGGCCTTGAACGACAGAGCAGCCACGCACGAGCCGACTCGTTGGGCGACGACGCTTTGGTAAACGCCGTAGGCGCGAAGCTCGACCGCCTCGACCATCAGGTGTACGCGCAAATCAAATCGTTTGACTTCCTTTACGACCAGGCGCACCTGCAACGCGACCGCATCGACCATATGCCGGCCATCCAGCCGGTGAGCGAGAGCAAACTGCGCCAGATGGCTTCGGGCTACGGCTACCGGCGCGACCCTATCTACGGCACGTCGCGTTTTCACGAGGGCATGGATTTTTCTTCGCCCATAGGCACTCCGGTCTATGCCACGGGCAAGGGCATCGTGGTGTTTGCGGGATGGAAAAGCGGTTATGGCAATCTCATAGAGGTTGACCATGGCTACAATTATGTGACGCGCTATGCACACCTGTCGAAAATCGGCGTGAAGGAGGGTCAGGCCGTGGACCGCGGCGAGCAAATCGGCGAGGTGGGCAACACGGGCAAATCGACGGGGCCGCACCTTCACTATGAGGTGAGGCTGCGCGACCAGCCGCAGAATCCGGTGAATTATTATTTCTACGACCTCACTCCCGAGGAGTATGACGAGATGATACGCCAGGCCGAGAATGCCGGGCATGTGATGGACTGAGCAATGACGAATGACTAATGGGGAATGACTAATGACTAATGACGGACGACTGACAACTAATTGGGCGTCCGCGTGTTATAATATTATAATGTTTAAATTTCAGATATTATGAAAAGATTTATGCTGGCGGCTGTCGCCGCCGTTATCGGCATATTTGCCTTCAACGCCAAAGCCGACACTCCTATCAACCCCGCCGACCTGCCGCAGGCCGCGCGTACTTTCATAACCGCCACTTTCCCAAACGACCCTATCGTGCTTGCCGAACGCGACAAGGATTTGCTCCGCACCGAATACAGCGTGGAATTGCAATCGGGCGCGGAAATTGACTTCGACGCCAAAGGCGACTGGGAAGATGTGTCGTGCAAGCGCGTAGCCGGGGGTGTGCCCGCATCGGTGATTCCTCAGAAGGTAAAGGAATATGTAGCCGCGAATTACCCCGGACAGTCGATTGTGGAGATAAGCCGCGACAAACGGAAAATCGAGGTGGAGCTGTCGTCGGACATCGACCTTGAATTCGACATCAACGGACGATTCCTGCGTGTCGACAGATGATTAATTATTTAAATTTCGCAACTTAGCCACGGCGAAGCCGTGATTCCTTTGATAACCGGGTTTGGAGGCAGAATGCCGACAAGCCCGGTATGTTATAATACCGCGATTGATTTGCATCTGCCAGTCCCCGCATGTCGGCTGCGCCGGCCATACGGGGCTAACATCAAGCGTCACGGCTTTGCCGTGATTATATATATTATCATAACAAATGACGAATTATTCCCATGTGGCAATAATTCGTCATTTGTCATTAGTAATTCTCAATTGTTTAGAGGACGATGGATTCGGGATCGAGGTTGGCCGATTCGATGTCTTTGAAGTAGCGGTAGGTCGACACTTTGAGGTCGGCGCAAGCGTCTTCGTCGGCAATGATTATGGCGTGGGGGTGGAGCTGGAGAGCGGAGATGGTCCACATCTGGGAGATTGCTCCTTCAACGCCGTGATGGAGGGCGCGGGCCTTGTTGTAGCCGTTGACGAGAAGCATGACTTTACGGGCGTCCATAACGGTGCCTACGCCCACGGTGAGAGCAGTCTTGGGCACGAGGTTGACATCGCCGTCGAAGAAGCGGGAGTTGGCGATGATGGTGTCTTGCGTGAGGGTCTTCACGCGGGTGCGGGATGTGAGCGAGGAGCCGGGTTCGTTGAAAGCGATGTGACCGTCGGGACCTACGCCGCCCATGAAGAGGTCGACGCCGCCGTATTGCTTGATTTTTTCTTCGAAGCGACGGCATTCGGCTTCGGGATCTTCGGCGTTGCCGTCGAGGATATTTACGTTTTCAGCGGGGATGTCGATGTGGGAGAAGAAGTTGGTCCACATGAATGTGTGGTAGCTTTCCTTGTGGTCGCGGGGAAGGTCGCGGTATTCGTCCATGTTGAATGTGACGACGTTGGCAAACGACACCTTGCCTTCTTTGTTGAGGCGGATGAGTTCGCGGTACATTCCCAGGGGAGATCCGCCGGTGGGGCAACCGAGCACGAAAGGATGTTCGGGAGTGGGTTTTGCGTCGTTGATGGTTTTAGCCACGAAGCGGGCAGCCCATACCGACATCTGCTGATAGTCTTTTTCTATAACAAGGCGCATGATAAATAGGGATTAAATATTATGTATAAGTTGTTAAGTTCGGGAGTTGGGGAGTTATATTTCTAAAAATTTGTTATTATTTCTTAATATTATTAAAAATAATTTATCAAATCAAAAATAAGATCTTAATTTGCAACGGATTCAATAAGTGAATCATAGGTTATAAGATTATGGCTGCTCGGGAGAGTAGCCATTTTTATTAACCTGTATAGAAACAGCGCACCTTTCCTACGGGGAGTTTGCCTTCGAGTTTCACGGGAATACGGTCGTGAGACGTCGAAATCCACGCGTCCATATCGTCGGACGTTTTTTTGCGTCCGTCGGAGGTGAAAATAAACGAGATATGGTAGCAGGGATACGACTTGCCGTCGTATTTCACCGTTTCGGTGCCGAGGTATTTTATGGTGAGCAATTCCTTTCTTTTTCCGGAGAATATATTAATGGTGACGACATGGCCCGACTGCCATTGGTCGAATGGCAGGCTGCGCATATAATAGAAAGCCGTGAGCATGTCGACGGTGGTGCCGGTGGCGGCGAGGGTGCGTTTTTCGTCCTTGGTGATCTTGCCGTCTTTCTTGACAAGGCGTGAGCAGTCGCCGAACACGGTGGCATCTTGGCGGCGATAGCGCACCACGTCGTGTTTGTCCTCGTTTCCTTCATGAGATATTTTCTCGTAGAACACCGATTCGAAGCCCTCTTTGTTGATGCGGCAGTTGAGGGTGTCGCGCACTCGATAAAACTTGTCGGCCCAAGATGCCGATTTGGCCGTAAGCCGCCCTACGTATTGGTCGGGAGTGTTTGTAAGGTTAATCGCTACCGTACCGGCCTGTTTGTTGATAAGCCCCCATTTGAACATTACCTTGTAGTGCAGGGTCTCGTCGGCAAAATTAGCGGCAACGGCAGTGAGGCATGCGGCCAATAATGTAAGATATGTGAGAAATCGTTTCATAAAAGATAAGACGCGCACATGCCGCAAAAGTTTAATTCTAAAAAATTGTTGTCGATTTATAAAATTTGTAAAAATCAGGCAATTTAATTTGGTTCGATTATATAATAACGTTATCTTTGCTCAAAAAATACACGTTTCGGTATAAATTCAACCAAAATTGACAATGTACGCATCATTAAATGCGGCTACAAAGATAATGAAAAATTTTATTATTACATCCATTTTTGCCATTTCGACCGGAATTTTTGTTGCGCCGGCCTATGCCGCGACTCCGGAAGAAAGCGCGCAAGAGCTTTTAACGGCACATCTGCCGGGCGTGACAGGGTTTGCATATCCCAAGGTTGAGAAAATCGTATATAACACGAAAAAGAAGACCGTGGAGGTGAAATGCAACGACGGCACGGCCTACATTCCCCTCACAGCCGACGACGTGGAGCAGATCAAGGCCGACTTCCGCAAGTCGCTTCCCGCAAAATACAAGAATTACAAGATAGCGTTCACCACAAAGCTCGGCAACCTCGACCGGCTGGCGCGTTTTGCTCCCAAAACCGTGAACGCCCCCACGGAAAAAGACCGTTTCATCACCCCGACCGACGGCCGGGTGAAGGCTCCCAAAGGCCTCGACGGCAGCAATATTGCCTTGTGGCAGAGCCACGGATGGTATTTTGAGCCGAAACTCAACCGTTGGGAGTGGCAGCGCGCGCGTGTGCACCAGACGGTGGAAGACCTCTACACGCAAAGCTACGTGATGCCTTTCCTGATGCCCATGCTTGAAAACGCCGGGGCATATGTGATGAGTCCGCGCGAGCGCGACATACAGCTTTCGGAGTATATCGTGGACAACGACAGCCCGGCCACGGCTTACGCCGAGACCACGGGCGCGCAGCCTTGGACGAAAACATCCAAGCCCGGATTCAAGAACAACGGCGAGCTGCTTACCGTAAATGTGAATCCTTTCCGCGAAGGCTCGGCCCGGCAGGTGCGCTCCGTGGCGGATGCCTCGCAGGCTTCGACGGCATCGTGGAACGCCGACATAGCCGCCGACGGCGACTACGCCGTGTATGTATCCTACCAGTCGCTGCCGAAAAGCACCAAGGGGGCGCGCTACACCGTGAACGCCGCCAACGGCCCGCATCATTTCACTGTGAACCAGCAGATGGGCGGAGGCACGTGGATTTACCTCGGTCACTTCCCCCTGGCCAAGGGCAAGCAGGCCCTGCCCATCGTGGAGCTTACCAACGTGACCGACGACCACGGCACCATCGTTACGGCCGACGCCGTGAAGATAGGCGGCGGCATCGGCAATGTGGCCCGCATCGTTAAAGAGCCACTCGACTCCATCGACTACCAATATGTATCGTCGGGCTATCCGCGATTTACCGAAGGAGCGCGTTATTTCCTGCAATGGGCGGGCGCTCCCGAAAGCGTGTACACCCCCTCCGACAACGAAAACGACTACGGCGACGACTACCGCAGCCGCGGCTTGTGGGTGAACTGGCTTGCCGGCGGCTCGTCGGTGCTTCCCAAGGAAGAAGGCCTGGGAATACCTGTCGACCTGTCGTTTGCCTTCCACTCCGATGCCGGCACCACGCTCAACGACTCCATAATCGGCTCGCTCGGCATCTACTGCACCAAAGGCGACCGCTATGCCAACGGCACCGACCGCCTCGCCTCGCGCGACTACACCGACCTGGTGCTGTCGAACATAGTCGACGACGTGCGCGCCACTTTCGAACCCGACTGGACGCGCCGCGGCATGTGGGACCAAAGCTACTTCGAGGCCCGCGTGCCCGAAGTGCCGGCCATGCTGCTCGAGCTGCTGTCGCACCAGAATTTCGCCGACATGAAATATGGCCTCGACCCGGCCTTCCGCTTCGTGGTGTCGCGCGCCATCTACAAGGGCATGCTTGAATTCCTTGCCCGCCGCGACGGCCGCGAATTTGTGGTGCAGCCCCTGCCGGTGAACAGTTTCGCCATAAACGGCACATCCGGCTCATACACCCTCTCGTGGAAACCGACCGACGACCGGCTCGAACCCACAGCCGCTCCCACATATTATATAATAGAGGAGCGCATCGGCTCCACCGGCAATGCCTTCCGCGAGATTGGCCGCACGGCCGAGCCGGCATACACCGTGACGGTGAGCGACCGCGACATACACTCCTACCGCGTAATAGCCGGCAACGACGGCGGCAACTCGTTCCCGTCGGAAGTGCTCGCCCTGAGCTACACTCCGGGAGCGAAGCAAGTGCTGGTGGTGAACGGATTCACCCGCGTGAGCGCCCCCGACTGGTTCGACTCCGGCGAGATAGCCGGTTTCTACGACACACGCGACCCCGGCGTGCCCTACTTGACCGACATATCCTATATCGGCAGCCAGTTTGAGTTCCGCCGCAACATACCGTGGATGGACGACGACGCGGCCGGATTCGGCGCATCGCGCTCCAACTACGAGCGCACGCCCGTGGCCGGCAACACCTTCGACTATTGCGCGCTCCACGGCGAAGCCATCGTCAAGGCCGGATACTCGTTCATCTCCCAGTCGGCAGCCGCCTTCGCAGCCTCCGGCAGCACCGACGCCATTGCCGTCGACCTCATCCTCGGCAAGCAAAAAGAGATAAAACAAGGCCGCGGCGTCTACGGCACACGGTTCAAGACCTTCCCCACCGAGTTGCAGAACAAACTGCGCGCCTACACCTCGGCCGGCGGCAACGTGTTTGTGTCCGGCTCGTTCATAGCCACCGACCTTTGGGACAACCCCAACTCCGACGAGGCCACAGCAGAGGCCGACCAAAAATTTGCCACCGAGGTGCTCGGCTACCATTGGCGTGTGGGCCAGGCATCGACCGAAGGGCAAGCCTATGAAGTGGGCTGCCGGTTCAAAGCCTTCACCGGCGGCGAATACGACTTCTACAACTCGCTCAACCCCGACTTCTACGCTGTGGAGTCGCCCGACTCGTTCTATGGCGCCGACAAGACCAAAGCCGCCACGATAATGCGCTATTCCGAAAACAATCTCGTGGCCGGCACAGCATACTCTCCCGGCCAATACCGCACCGTAGCAATCGGTTTCCCCTTCGAGACCATAAAAGACAGCGAGGCCCGCAACTCGCTTATGCGCCAGATTCTTAATTTCTTTGAAGCAAAATAACATTAACCCCCTCATAGCGATGATTACCGCATTCATTCCCTTTGTCGACGAACAGCAGGCGGCACAAACCGAAGCAAACCTGCATGAATCGAAACTTGTAACCAAAATAGTACGTCTCGGCGCCGATATGCCGGTGACCGCCTCCTCCACAATGAAATTTATCGCCGACAATGCCGGCGAAAACCCATACATACTGCTCTACACCAAAACCAACACGCTCGTTCCCGGATATTTCGCCCTCGAACGCCTCGTGCGCCTGGCCGAGGATTCCGGCGCCGGAATGCTATACTCCGACTACTATACCGTGGTGGACGGCGTGCAGAAAAACGCTCCCGTAATCGACTACCAGGCCGGCTCGCTGCGCGACGACTTCAACTTCGGCTCGCTGCTTTTCTTCCGCACGGCCGACTTCCGCATCGCCGCCGAAGGCATCGACCGCGACTACAAGGCCGCCGGCCTCTACGACCTGCGCCTGCGTCTGAGCCGCATCGCCCCGATTGTGCATGTCAACGAATACCTTTACCAAGACGTGACTACCGACAACCGCCGCTCCGGCGAGAAAATATTCGACTATGTCGACCCCAAGAACCGCTCCGTGCAAATCGAGATGGAAGAAGCCTGCACCGCCCACCTCAAAGCCGTCGACGGCTACCTCGCTCCTGAGTTTGAGCCGGTGGAATTCGGCGAGGACAAATTTGAGTTCGAGGCATCGGTGGTGATTCCCGTGCGTAACCGCGTGCGCACAATCCGCGACGCCCTGCGCTCGGCCCTCAACCAGCAAACCGATTTCCCCTTCAACGTGATAGTAGTCGACAACCACTCCACCGACGGCACCACCGAGGCCATCGAGGAATTTGCCTCCGACCCGCGCCTTATCCACATCAAGCCCGAACGCACCGACCTTGGCATCGGCGGCTGCTGGAACATGGCCGTGGAGCACCCCAAATGCGGAAAATTTGCCATTCAGCTCGACTCCGACGACGTGTATTCCGGCCCCGATACTCTGGCTAAAATCGTGAAAGCGTTCTACGACCAGAACTGCGCCATGGTTGTGGGCACCTACATGCTCACCGACATCGACTGCAACCCCATCCCCCCGGGCGTAATCGACCACAAGGAATGGACTCCCGACAACGGCCGCAACAATGCCCTGCGCATCAACGGCCTTGGCGCGCCGCGCGCGTTCTACACGCCGATGCTGCGCAAAATCCACGTGCCCAACACATCCTACGGCGAGGACTACGCCCTGGGCCTTGCCTTCTCGCGCCGCCACCAGATAGGCCGCATCTACGACGTGCTCTACTTCTGCCGCCGCTGGGAAGACAATTCCGACGCCGCACTCGACACGGCGAAGATGAACGCCAACAACCTTTACAAAGACCGCATCCGCACTTGGGAGCTCCAAGCGCGCCAAGCACTGAACGCACAATGATCGACCCTGCCAAATTTTTGGAAGAGCAACTTGCCGTGTGGCCTATGGCCGCCGGCAATTTTGCAGCACTGGCCAATGTGCGCGTCAAGGAAGTGCAGGCCTGCCGCATGCCCATGAAGGTGCAGTTCAACCCGGCGCGTATCGTTTCGTCGGGCGCGAAAGTCGACGCTGCTTCGCTCAAAGCAAGGCCCTGTTTCCTTTGCGAGGCCAACCGCCCTGCCGAGCAAATGCAAATCGACCTCGCCGCCGAGGGCATCCCCGGCTATTGGCTGCTTGTGAACCCCTTCCCTATCTTTCCGCGCCATTTCACCATCCCGGCCAAAGAGCACACCCCGCAGCGCATCGCGGGGCGCATCGCCGACATGATAGCGATAGCGCGCGCCATGCCCGACTATACCATTTTCTACAACGGCCCCCGTTGCGGCGCATCGGCTCCCGACCATATGCACTTCCAGGCCGGCAATTCCGACTTTCTGCCTCTGGTGCAAGCCGGACACGCCCCCTACGCCTTGACCATCAAAGGCTCGGCCGACGAAATCGAGGACAAATTCATACGCCTGTATGCCGCGCTCCCCATTGCCGACGGCGACGAGGAACCTATGCTGAACATACTCTGCACCTGCCATTACGGCCGTGTGACCATGACAGTGGTGCCGCGCAAGAAACACCGCCCCGCCTGCTACGGAAACGAGACACCGGAGCAGATGCTCCTGTCGCCGGCGTCGGTGGACATGGGCGGAGCCTTCATAACGCCTCTCGAAAAAGATTTCGAGCGTCTCGACGGCCCGATGATAGAAAATGTAATCGACGAACTATGCCTTAGCCGGGCCGAGATACGCGACCTGCGCAAGCATCTTAACCTGTAAACAACGTTTGTGACAACAATATGACCCAGCCAATAGTAAACGTAGGCATCCTCTCCGCTCCGAAAATCGAAATAGTGCTCAACGGCAAGTATCGCATGAACGGCCGTACGATAACGGGCGAGATGACATTTGACGCCGAATCGTTCGATGCCGAGGGCAGCTGCGAGATACTGCCCGTCGACGTGGGCGCGTACGTGTCGGTGAAAAACGTTATGATCGGCAAGGAATTCCACTGGCAACGCTTCGAGACACAAGATTTCATAGGCGACATACACATCGTGCGCTCCGGCAAAAACCTCGTGCTCATCAACGCCCTTCTTGTCGAGGACTATCTCAAAAGCGTGATTTCATCGGAAATGTCGGCCACATCGTCGCTCGAGCTGCTCAAAGCACATTCCGTAATATCCCGCTCGTGGCTCCTTGCCCAGATTTACAAGACCGGACACGATGCCCACAGCTTCCCGATGACCGAAACCGACACAGAGCGCATCCGCTGGTACGACCGCGACGACCACGACCTTTTCGACGTGTGCGCCGACGACCACTGCCAACGCTACCAGGGCATCTCGCGTCAGACCACCGACGCCGTGGCCCGAGCCATCGAGGCCACCTATGGCGAGGTGCTCGAATACGACGGCGAGCTCTGCGACGCGCGCTTCTCCAAATGCTGTGGAGGAGTGTTCGAGCAGTTTGAGACTTGCTGGGAACCCGTGCACAAGCCATATCTGTCGGCCCGCGCCGACTGCCCCGACGAAAACGCATTTCCCGACCTCACTGTCGAGGAAAATGCCCGCGAGTGGATACTGTCGGCCCCGGAAGCCTTCTGCAACACCGACGACAGCCGCACCATCTCCGAAGTGCTCAACGGCTACGACAAAGAGACCACGCCCGATTTCTACCGCTGGACCGTGGAATACACCGCCGACGAGCTTTCGGCCATAGCCCGCGACCGCTCCGGCATCGACTTCGGCACGATAACAGAAATCACCCCCCTCGAACGCGGCACGTCGGGACGCATCAGCCGCCTGCGCATCGCCGGCACCAAGCGCACAATGGAAATCGGAAAAGAGCTCGAAATACGCCGCACGCTCTCGCGCAGCCACCTGTATTCATCGGCTTTCGTAGTGGAAAAGACCGACGGCGGATTCCGTTTCCGCGGAGCCGGCTGGGGCCACGGCGTGGGCCTTTGCCAGATTGGCGCCGCCGTGATGGCCGCAAAGGGCTATGGCTACCGTCAAATCCTCGCCCATTACTACCCGGGCAGCCAAATCATCAAAGAATATTAAACCTCTACCATGAAAGGAAACAAGAAAAGAAGCCCGTGGGCATGGATTCCGACGCTGTATTTCGCGCAGGGTCTGCCGTATGTGGCTGTGATGACAATATCTGTCATAATGTATAAACGCCTGGGCATGTCGAACACCGACATCGCCATCTATACAGGCTGGCTCGGGTTGCCATGGGTGATAAAGCCCTTCTGGAGCCCGTTTGTCGACCTTATCAAGACAAAACGCTGGTGGACGCTCACGATGCAGTGGATTGTGGCGTTTGCCTTGGCGGGCATAGCTTTCACGATTCCGACGGAATTTTATGTGCAGTTCACCTTGGCCATATTCATGCTCATGGGGTTTGCCTCGGCCACTCACGACATAGCGGCCGACGGCTTCTACATGCTTGCCCTCGACGAGCATGAGCAATCGTTCTATGTGGGCATCCGCTCCACCTTCTACCGTGTCGCCACCGTCGTGGGCCAAGGCCTGCTCGTGGTGCTTGCCGGATTGATTGAGATGAACTCGGGCCTTGAACCGCTGGAAATGCAGCTCATGGTCGACCCCGACATGCCGGCCACCGTGGCCGCTCTGCCTGCCGGCTCGGCCGACAACGCAAAAACCGGCGCTCCGGCCTTCTTCTCGGCAATGAACGGCGAAAAAATATCCGTCGCCGCCCCCGAGACGATAGACGGCATCGCTTTCACCGAATATGCCGCCGCCCTGCGCGACTCGGTCAAAGCCCACAACACCCTCCACGGCTTCATTGCCGCAGAGCAAGAAAAAGCCAACGCCGACAAGGCCGAGGCCAAGCAATGGAGCGCGTTCCGCCTTTGGCTTAAAGAGACTTTCGGCGACGACCGCCAGGCCGCTGCTCCGGCCAACGCCAATGTGGCCGTAATGGCCGTAGGCCTCACCGAACGTCCCGACGAGGACATGGCCCTTATCGTCAACTTTGCCGAGGGCGACCAAAGCATCAAACTCGTAAGCGACGAACGCCTTGTCTTCACCCCCGACAACTGGGACAAGCAGGCCTATCTTTTCTTTACCGTCGACCCAAAAATCAAGGAACCGGTGTCGGCTACCTTCCGCGCCACATCGGGCAATATCCCGATGGCATGGTCGGTGGTGTTTATCGTGCTTTCGGTGTTCTTCTTCATCGTGGTAATCTACCACAACTGGGCTCTGCCGCGCCCCGACAGCGACCGCCCGTCGGCCGAGGCTTCAGCGCGCAACATCTCGCTCGGCTTCATCGACGCCTTCAAGACATTCTTCACCAAATTCCCCGTAGGCCAGACCGTGGCCGCCGTGGTGTTCATGCTGCTCTACCGCTTCCCCGAGGCGCAGCTCACTAAAATAATCCAGCCCTTCCTGCTCGACCCCATCGACAAAGGCGGCCTGGGCCTCACCACCGGCGAGGTGGGACTTGTCTACGGCACAATCGGCATAATCGGCCTCACCATCGGCGGCATCATCGGCGGCATGGTGGCAGCCAAGGGCGGCCTGAAAAAATGGCTCATGCCCATGGCCTGGTCGATGTCGCTCACCTGCCTGACGTTTGTGTACCTGTCGATGTTCCAGGACCACTCGCTGCTCACTGTGAACATATGCGTGTTTATCGAGCAGTTCGGCTACGGATTCGGATTCACCGCCTATATGCTCTACCTTATATATTACAGCGAGGGCAAATACAAGACCTCGCACTATGCCATCTGCACCGGCCTTATGGCCCTGTCGATGATGACGGGCATGATAGCCGGGTGGATTCAGGAGACTATCGGCTACTCCCACTTCTTTATCTGGACAATGATTTGCTGCGTGTTCACCATAGGCGTGGCCATGATAGTGAAGGTGGACCCGTCGTTTGGCAAGAAACAAATAGAAAAAGAATAGACATGAAAAAGATACTAATATCAGCCTTCTGCGCCCTGGCCGCAATGATAGCCACGGCACAGGTGAAACCCGGCATCGAGGTGCTCCGCGACAGTGGATTCAAAGCCCTGCAAGGCAAGCGCGTGGGCCTTATCACCAACCCCTCGGGCGTCGACAACAAACTGAAATCGACAATTGACATACTCCACGAGGCTCCGGGCGTGGATCTGGTAGCCCTCTACTCGCCCGAGCACGGCGTGCGAGGCGACGTGCATGCCGGCGACCATGTGTCGGACTATGTCGACCCCGCCACCGGCGTAAAAGTCTACTCCATCTATGGCAAGAATCTGCGTCCGAGCCGCGAGATGCTCGACGACGTGGACGTGCTGCTCTACGACATACAGGACAACGGCTGCCGCTCCTACACATTCATCTCGTCGATGGGTGTGGCCATGGACGCTTGCGCCGAGTACGGCAAGCAATTCATGGTGCTCGACCGCCCGAATCCCGTGGGCGGCAACAAGGTGGAAGGCTGCCTCGTCGAAGATTCCTGCGTGTCGTTTGTGAGCAAGTTCCCCATCCCTTACCTCTACGGACTCACCCCCGGCGAGCTTGCCAACTATCTCAACGACGAAGGCCTGCTTCCCTCGGGCCGCAAGGTCGACCTGTCGGTGATACCGATGGAAGGCTGGACGCGCGACATGAGATTTGCCGAGACCGGCATGCCCTGGGTGCTCCCCTCCCCCCACATTCCCAACCCCGAAGCCGCCCTGCTCTACCCTGCCTCGGGCATCCTCGGCGAGCTCAACTACATGAACATAGGCGTGGGCTACACCCTGCCGTTCAAGCTGTTCTGCGCCTCATGGGTCGACGCCGAAACCCTCTCGCGCCGCCTCAACGCCCTCGACATCCCCGGGGTGATGTTCCGCCCCATCCACATCAAGCCGTTCTACGGCTTCGGCAAGGGCGAGAACCTTCAAGGCGTGGAATTTTATATCACCGACCGCGACAAGGCTCCCATCACCCTCATCCAATTCTATGTGATGCAAGAACTTGCCGACATGTATCCCGACCACAAGGCCATGGAAACAGCCGACCCGTCGCGCTACTCGATGTTCGACAAGGTAACGGGCAGCAAGGAAATACGCCGCCGCTTCGCCAAGAATCATAAAGTGGCCGACATCCTCGACTACTGGAACAAGGACAACGAATCTTTCGCCTCCAAATCGGCGAAATACCATCTCTACAAATAACAATGTTAATTTCGTTGATTAGAAAGATTGAGCGAATTATTTTACGTTAATTCCCATTAATTAATCATTAATCTTTAATTAGCACTAATTAACGGTTCTTTCATGGTCATTAACGTAAAAAATCCTCGAATTTATTTTTAATTACCGAAATTCAAACGTTAATAAGTCATTAAGACTTTAAACTTACACAAGAATGTTCGATATATCGCCATTCATAGACAAATCGAAGGTCTACACCGACCCGCTGCGCTGCCTGGCATGGGGCACCGACGCCGGATTCTACCGGCTTGTGCCCAAGATGGTGGTGCGCTCGGAAAACGAGACTCAGGTGTCGCACATCCTGCGACAGGCCTGGGCGGCCGGTGTGGCTGTCACTTTCCGCGCCGCCGGCACGAGCCTTGCCGGACAGGCCATAACCGACTCTCTGCTCCTTGTGGCCGGAAAAAACTGGGAGCATTACAAAATTAGCGACGACGCTTCCGAAATCACTCTCCAGCCCGGCATAATAGGCGCGAGAGTAAACGAAATCCTGCGTCCCTACGGACGCATGTTCGCCCCCGACCCCGCATCGAAGGCTTCGGCCATGGTGGGCGGCATCATCATCAACAATGCCTCGGGCATGAACTGCGGCACACATGCCAATTCCGACAAGATTATACGTTCGGCGCGCATCGTCCTTGCCGACGGCACTGTGGTCGACACCGCCGCCGACCGCTCCCGCCCCCGCGCCGAACTGCATCCCACCGTGCGCCGCCTCATCGCCGACATCGAGGCCATCCGCGACGAAATCAAGGCCGACAGCGAACTGTGCGAACGCATCCGCTATAAATATTCCATCAAAAACGTCACCGGCCTCAACCTGCTGCCGTTTGCCGTATTCACCGACCCCTGGGATATCATCACTCATGTAATGGTTGGCTCGGAAGGCACCCTCGCCTTCCTCAGCGAGGCCACCGTGGCCACTTCGCATCTTTATCCGGCATCGGCGTCGGCAATGGTATATTTCTCCGACATGGCCGAGGCTTGCCGCGCCGTCGTAGCCCTCAAAAAAGAGGCTCCGGTGTATTCGTGCGAGCTTCTCGACCGCAAGTCGCTGGCATCTGTCAACGACACCACCGGTCCCGATCTCACGGCCCTGCTTATCGAGACTCGCGCCGACTCCGACGACGAAGTTGCACGGCAGACGGCCGAAATCACCGGCGTGCTTTCGCGCTTCTCGACATACAAGCCGGTCCGCTTCACATCCGACCCCGACGAAGTGGGCGCCATGTGGAAGATGCGCTCCGGCGTATTCCCGGCTGTGGGCGGAACGCGCCCTGCCGGCACCACGGCTCTGATTGAAGACATCGCCTTCCATATCGACGACCTGCCCGACGCGTCGGTCGACCTGGCCCGGCTGCTCGGCGAGTGCGGCTACGACGACGCCTGCATCTACGGCCACGCCCTCGAAGGCAACTACCACTTTATCATAGCCCAGTCGTTTGACACGCAAGCCGAAATCGACCGCTACGCCAACCTGATGCGCCGCATCGAGCAACTTGTGGTCGACCGCTATCACGGCTCGCTCAAAGCCGAGCACGGTACCGGCCGCAACATGGCTCCGTTTGTCGAGAAAGAATGGGGCGAGAAGGCATTCCGTCTCATGCGCCGCATCAAGGACGCTTTCGACCCCAAAGGCATACTCAACCCCGGCGTGATTTTCAACGACGACCCCGAATGTTACCTGCGCCACCTCAAGCCCCTGCCGCTCACCGACCCCAAGGTCGACCGCTGCATCGAATGTGGCTTCTGCGAGGTGAACTGCGTAAGTTGCGGGCTAACGCTGTCGGCCCGCCAGCGCATCGTGGCCGCCCGCGAGATGTCGAGGCTCGAACGCTCGGGCGAGAACCCGGCCATGCTGGCCGAACTGCGCCGCGGATTCCGCTATCTCGGCAACGAAACCTGCGCCGGCGACGGCCTCTGCTCCACATCGTGCCCCATGGGCATCAACACCGGCGACCTCATCCACGATTTCCGCCAAGCCGCCCTGCCGCCCTCGTCGGCCGGATATAAAATCGGCGACTTCGCCGCCGCACATCTCGGAGCCGTGTGCTCGGCAATAAAGCCGGTGCTCGGAGCCGCCCAGATAGCACACGATATCCTCGGCGACAAGGCCACAAACGTTATAGGGCGCGCCCTCCACGACATAGGTCTCCCGCTGTGGACTGCCTCGCTGCCTCGCCCGCGATTCGGCAAAATACCGCAGACTCCGCCTCAAATGCGGAAAGTGGTATATTTCCCCTCGTGCATCAACCGCACCATGGGAGCGTCGGCCGACGGCAAGGAGGAATTTTCCGGCGACCTGATAAACCATGTCGTACACCTCTGCGAAAAAGCCGGCTATGAAGTGATTTTCCCCTCCGGCATGAAAAATCTGTGCTGCGGCATGATTTGGGAAAGCAAGGGCATGCCCGACATTGCCGACCGCAAGACTGCCGAACTCGATGCCGCCCTGTGGGAAGCCACCGAACATGGCCGCTGGCCCGTGGTGTGCGACCAGAGCCCCTGCCTCCACCGCATGCGCGACCATATCAAGCGCGTGCGCCTCTACGAGACCGCCGAGTTTATCGAGGACTGTCTTGTGCCATATCTCGAATTCAGCCCTGTCGACACCCCGGTAGCCGTGCACGTCACATGCTCAACGCGCCGCATGGGCCTGGCCGGCAAAATAGTGTCGCTGGCATCGCGCTGCTCGTCGCGTGTGCTCGTTCCGCAAGAAATTGGCTGCTGCGGCTTCGCCGGCGACAAAGGCTTCACCCACCCCGAACTCAACGCCTGGGGCCTGCGCAAGCTCCGCTCCCAAATCGAGGCTTTCGGAGCCGTCGACGGCTATTCCAACTCGCGCACCTGCGAGATAGGCCTGTCGACCAACTCGGGCATCCCCTACAAGTCGATAGTCTACCTTGTAAATAAAGTAACAAGTCCTAAACCGGCATCATCACATGACAGCTACACAATCAATCTCGAAAAATAAAGGAGGCCGGTTGCTCGCCCTCGACATACTCCGCGGCATCACCATCGCGGGCATGATTCTTGTCAACAATCCCGGCACGTGGAGCGACATCTACGCTCCGCTTCGCCACGCCGAGTGGCACGGCCTCACGCCCACCGACCTGGTATTCCCCTTCTTTATGTTCATCATGGGCGTGTCCACCTACTTCTCCCTGCGCAAATATGATTTCTCGTTCACCTGGCCCACCCTGGCCAAGATACTTCGCCGCACGGTGGTGATTTTCTTCATCGGATTCGCCCTGGCATGGTTCGGCCGGATTCTCGGCGGACTGCGCAATCCCGACATGTCGCTTACCGACGCCCTGTTCAATTTCAGCCACATACGCATCCTCGGGGTGATGCCCCGCCTGGCGCTGTGCTACGGCGTGTCGTCGCTGCTTGCCATACTGCTCTCGCGCCGGCAGCTTGCGTGGACGGTGATTGTGATGCTTGCGGGCTATTTCCTGATACTCGTTTTCGGCCACGGATTTGAGTTTTCCGACGCAAATGTTATCTCAATCGTCGACCATAAGGTGCTCGGCCCCGACCACATGTATGCCGACACCATCGACGGCCTCCGTCTGAAATTCGACCCCGAAGGGCTGCTGTCGACCCTGCCGTCGATAGCCCACTGCCTCATAGGCTTCCTCTGCGGCTGGCTCATAGTGTCGACAAAAGACAACAACCTGCGCATCAACCGCCTTTTCATCGTGGGCACCATCCTCACCTTCGCCGGCTTCCTGCTCAGCTACGGATGCCCGATAAACAAGAAAATATGGTCGCCTACATTCGTGCTCACCACATGCGGCCTGGCCTCGTCGTTTCTTGGCCTGCTCATATGGATTATCGACATCAAGGGCCACCGCCGCTGGTGCCGCTTCTTCGAGTCGTTTGGCGTAAACCCGCTGTTTATGTACTGCCTCGGCACAGTATGGTCAATCCTGTTCGGATTCATCCGCATCCCCATGGCATCGGCCGAACAAGGCTTCGTCAACCTCCACACCCTCGTGTTCCGCCACTTCCTTGTGCCCCTTTGCGGCGAAAACACCACCTTGGCATCGTTCTGCTTCGCGGCCCTGTTCGTGCTGTTCAACTGGTGCTTCGGCTACATCCTTTATAAAAAGAAAATTTACATCAAGATATGATTCTGATTGCAGACTGCGGAAGCACCAAAATCGACTGGTGCGCCGTAAACAATGGAGAAGTATTAAAACAGATTTTCACGCCCGGCATCAACGCCGTGTTGCTCACCGGCGAGGAAATCAAGGCCCGGTTGGCCGCCGAACTCATGCCCGCGCTTGGCGAATTCCTCGCCGGCCGAAGCGACGCCATCGACGCCGTCTACTTCTACGGCGCGGGGTGCATCTCGCCCGAAGTATGCGCCAACGTGGCCGAGGCTATCCGCGCCAACATCCCGGCCGGCAAGGTGGAAGTGTACACCGACCTGCTCGCCGCCGCCCGCGCCCTCTGCGGCCATGCCCCCGGCATAGCCTGCATCATGGGCACCGGCTCCAATTCGTGCTATTACGACGGCGCGCAAATCGCCTCCAACGTGTCGCCGCTGGGATTTATCCTCGGCGACGAAGGCTCCGGAGCCGTGCTCGGCAAACTGCTTGTGGGCGACGTGCTCAAAAATCAGCTGCCGGCTCGTATCTGCGAAAAATTCCTTTCGCAATACAATCTCGACCGCCTCGCCATCATACGCCGCGTCTATAAGGAACCGGCGCCCAACCGCTTCCTGGCGTCGCTCGCGCCCTTCTTGCTCGAAAACATCGGCGAACCGGCCATCCACCGCCTGGTGCTCGAATCGTTCCGCGCTTTCTTCGTGCGCAACGTGTGCCAATATCCCGAGCACCGCTCCGTAAAGGTGAATTTCATCGGCTCCATCGCCCACCATTTCCGCAAGGTGCTCTCCGACGCCGCATCGCAAACGGGATGCACCGTCGGCGAAATCCTGCAAAGCCCCATGCCGGGCCTAATCCGTTTCCATAGCTAACAACTGTCTAAATTCCACACATTATGTTTGACAAAATCAGCGAAAAACCGTCGCTTTACGATAATCTCGAACAGAAATCTGTCGGAGAGCTCCTCCATGACATAAATAACGAGGACAAAAAAGTAGCCATTGCCGTAGAGAAGGCAATACCCCAGATTGAAAAACTTGTCACGGCCATCGTCGAGCGTATGCGCCGCGGCGGACGCATATTCTATATGGGAGCCGGCACATCGGGCCGCCTCGGCGTGCTCGACGCTTCCGAGATACCGCCCACATTCGGCATGGACCCGGGCTGGGTGGTAGGCATCATAGCCGGCGGCGACTACGCCCTGCGTCATCCCGTGGAAAATGCCGAAGACGACACCAAACAAGGCTGGCTCGACCTGCAAGAGTTCGGCATCAACGACAAAGACACCGTGATAGGCATAGCCGCCTCCGGCACCACGCCCTATGTGATAGGCGCGCTTGAAGAGTGCCGCCGCCACGGCATCCTCACCGGCTCCATATGCTCCAACCCCGACTCGCCGCTGTCGGCGGCCGCCGACATCCCCATCGAGATGGTTGTCGGCCCCGAATATGTCACCGGCAGCTCGCGCATGAAATCGGGCACCGGCCAAAAGATGATTTGCAACATGATCACCACCTCGGTGATGATACAGATGGGCCGCGTGAAAGGCAACAAGATGGTGAACATGCAGCTTTCAAACGCCAAACTTGTCGACCGCGGCACACGCATGGTGGTAGAAGAACTCGGCCTGCCCTACGACGAGGCCCGACGGCTGCTCCTGCTCCACGGCTCCGTGAAGAAGGCCGTCGACGCTTACCGCAACAATCATTGACATGAATTTTTACAAATACTCTAAAAAATTCCTTTCCATAAAAAGCCCGAGGGTGAAATATCTTTCACTCTTGGGCGCCCATTTGACGGGAATGCGCTATATCGGCGTGTACCTCGACCCGGTGATGGCCTGCAACATACGTTGCCAAATGTGCGCGTTTTCCGACCCCGGCAGCCGGCCTCGCCCTCTGCCGAAATTCACGGCTGAACGCCTCTCGGAAGTGAGCCGCGCTCTTTTCCGCCGCACTCTCAAACTGCAACTCGGCTGCTCGGCCGAACCCACGCTCTCGCCCGACCTCGAAGCATTTGTGGCCGAAGGCCGCCGGCAAGGCATCCCCGCCATCGAACTCACCACCAACGGCCAGCTGCTCGACTTCGACCGCCTCAACGCCCTTGTCGACGCAGGCCTCACGGGCATTACCATCTCGCTCCACGGCACCACCCGGCAAACCTACGAGCACCTGATGCAGGGCGCGAAGTTCGACAATCTTCTGCGCCTCGTCGACGCCATCAAACGTGTGCAGACAAAGCATCCCGGCTTCCTTCTGCGCATCAACTACACATTCAACAATCTCAACGTGGCCGAGATGGCCGGCATCCCCGAGCTTTTCGACGGCGCTAAAATATCTGTGCTCCAGCTCCGGCCCATCCAGAACCTCGGCGACAACACGGCATACCACGATTTCGACCTCTCCGATATCTACCGTCGCTACGACGAGCTTATCGCCCCTGTGCGCCGCCGGGCCGCCGAAAGCGGCGTGATGTGCGTGGCTCCGGAGCGCGAAAATCTGCTGGCCCTCGACGCTCACGCCGTCGACTCCGTGGCCGCCGTGGTGGAGCATCTAACCTATTGCTTCGTCACCTCCACATCGGCCTACCATGCCGACTTCGACCCTGCCCGCGAAGATTTCAACGCCTACCATCGCCGCCACGGCCTTGTGCGCCGGCTGGCCCGCGCTGTCTTTACCGGCCGTTTCGACCTCGACGACCTGAAAATAAACGTGACAAAAAAATTAAACTATACAATAAAATGAAACGAATAGCATTTGCCGTCACAGCCTTGCTGTCGCTGCTGAGCGCATCGGCTCAGGAGGCTTACAAGCCCGACGTGTTCTATTATCAGCGCTCGACGCTGTTCGACGTGCTGCCCGTAAACCCGTCTGACATAATCATGCTCGGCAACTCGCTCACCAACGGCGGCGAATGGCACGAACTCCTCGGCATGCCCAACGTGAAAAACCGCGGCATATCGTCGGACGTGATCGACGGCGTGAAAATGCGCCTGCGCCCGCTCGTAAAGGGGCAGCCCGCCAAGATTTTCCTGATGATTGGCGTAAACGATATATCGCACGACCTCACGGCCGACTCCGTGGCCTCGGCTTATCTCGGCCTTATCCGTGAAATACGCCGCGACATGCCCGGCACGAAGCTCTATGTGCAGTCGTGCCTGCCGGTCAACATCTCGTTTGGCCGATACAAAAAGATGGCCGACAAGGAGCAGGTGATACGCGACGTTAACGCCCTCGTCGCCGCCCAAGCCGAAAAAGAAGGCTTCACATGGATCGACCTTTACAGCCGGTTTGCCGACTCCGACGGCCACATGCACCGCCACCTCACCAACGACGGCCTCCACCTCCTCGGCCCCGGCTATCTCCTTTGGCGCGACACCATCCGGCCATATGTAATTGAATAATCGGCTTCTCGACTGCTCGATTATTCGAGTATTCGATTATTCGAAAAATCTCCCAAAACTTCCAAACTTATGCTCGAACTTATACTCATCAACATATCAGGCGCCGACCGCCCCGGCGTGACAAGCGCCCTCACTGAAATACTTGCAAAATACGATGCCGGCATCCTCGACATAGGCCAGGCCGACATCCACCACACGCTCTCGCTCGGTTTCCTCGTGAAAACCAACGGCGACGTGTCGGGCAACCTTATGAAGGACCTGCTTTTCAAGGCCACCGAACTCAACGTGCAGATTCGCTTCTCGCCCGTGTCGATTGAAGACTACGAAAACTGGGTAGGACGCCAAGGCAAGAACCGTTGGATTATCACCACTCTCGGCCGCAAGCTCACAGCCCGGCATATCGCTCTTATAACCAAGGAGATAGCCGAGCAAGGGCTTAATATCGACGCAATCCGCCGCCTCACAGGCCGTGCCCCGCTCAACGACGACGAGCCCAAATCGAAATCTTGTGTCGAATTTTCCGTGCGCGGCACACCACACGATGTGGCAGCCATGCAGCGACGCTTCATGCAGGTGTCGGCCGATGAAGATTTCGACATCTCTTTGCAAGAAGACACGCTCTTCCGCCGCTGCCGCCGTCTGGTGTGCTTCGATATGGACTCCACGCTTATCGAAACGGAGGTTATCGACGAACTGGCTATGCGCGCCGGCGTGGGCGACCAAGTGAAAGCCATCACAGAAAGCGCGATGCGCGGCGAAATCGACTTCTGCGAAAGTTTCCGCCAGCGCGTGTCGCTGCTCAAAGGCCTCGACGTGAACGTAATGCAGGAGATTGCCGAAAACCTGCCCATCACCGAGGGCGTGGGCCGCATGATGGAGGTGCTCAAACGCGCCGGATACAAAACGGCAATCCTGTCGGGCGGATTCACCTATTTCGGCAACTATCTCAAACAACGCTTCGGCTTCGACTATGTGTATGCCAACGAACTCGAAATCGAGGACGGACGCCTCACCGGCCGATATGTTGGCGACATAGTCGACGGCAAGCGCAAGGCCGAGCTGCTGCGCATCATAGCCCAGGTGGAAAACATCAACATAGCCCAGACCATCGCCGTGGGCGACGGCGCCAACGACCTGCCCATGCTCGGCACCGCCGGTCTCGGCATCGCCTTCCACGCCAAGCCCAAGGTGAAGGAGACTGCCCGCCAGTCGATATCCACTATCGGCATCGACGGCATCCTCTATTTCCTCGGATTCAAGGATTCTTTCATCACCGAGCCAAACTAAACGCGCCCGGAATTGTTATCGAAATAAATCGACTTAATTCGACTTAAATCGAGATAATTCGATTTATTTCGATTTATTTCGAAATATATCGATTTAAATCGATTTAAATCGAAGTCTTTTAATTTTCAACTATTTAACCTATGAGACGGATATTGGCGGCGGCCGCAGCGGCGGCGATGGCCATTGCATACACCCCGGCGCAAGCCTCGGCCGACAGCCAGTCGGTGGGCCTGGTGCTGAGCGGAGGCGGGTCAAAAGGCATCGCCCACATTGGCGTAATCAAGGCCCTGGAAGAAAACGACATACCCATCGACTATATCACAGGCACGTCGATGGGAGCCATCGTAGGCGGCCTTTACGCCGCAGGCTACACCCCCGACGAGATGATGCAACTCCTTCTCTCGAAAGAGTTCGGATACTGGTCGACAGGGCAAATCGACCCCGACTATATCTACTATTTCGCCACCGAGCCTCCCTCGCCGGTGATGCTGTCGGTGCCAATCTCGTCGAAGCGCGACTCTATCCGGGCCGCAAAGTCAGCCGTGCCCGCCTCGCTTATCTCGCCAATGCCCATGTCGTTTGCCTTCATGGAACTGTTTTCGGGCTACACGGCGCAGTGCGGCGGCGACTTCGACCGTCTTTTCGTGCCCTTCCGCTGCGTGGCCTCCGACTGCGAGGCCAAGCACAAGGTGGTGCTCCGCTCCGGGCGGCTTGGCGACGCCATACGCGCGTCGATGAGTTTCCCGGTAGTGTTCCAGCCCACACGGATTGACTCGATGCTACTCTACGACGGCGGCATCTACGACAATTTCCCCGTCGACGTGATGCGCGAGGATTTCGCCCCGTCGATAATGCTGGGCGTGGACGTGAGCGCAAGTTCATCCGGGCCGCAGACCTCGCTCATGGCCCAGATTGAGAATCTTGTGATTCAGAACAACAACTACGACCTGCCCGCCGACCAAGGCATAAAGATGCGCATCAACCTCGACCAATTCAGCCTGCTCGATTTCCCCAAGGCGCAGCAAATCTACAAGATAGGCTACGACCACGCCATGGCTATGATGGACTCGATAAAGAGCCGCGTCCACGCGCGCGTGCCCAAGGAAGCACGCGAGCTGCGCCGCGCGGTGTTCAAGTCGCAGTCGCCCTATGTGCGCTTCGACAGCATCTCCGTCACAGGCGGCACGCACAAGCAAAACCGCTATCTCCGCTATCTTTTCACCGGCTCGGGACGACACGAGGCCGACACGTTCGGCATTGCGCGCGCCCGCTCATCGTTCTACCGCGCCATTTCCCCGGGCCGGTTGCGCGACCTGCATCCGCAGTCGACCTACAACGACTCAACCGGTCTCTTTGCCCTCGACCTCAAAGCCGCCATCAAGGACAATTTCCGTGTCGGCTTCGGCGGCTACGTCACCTCGTCCACATCGAGCTATGTCTATCTCTCGGCCGGGTATTCAACGCTCAGTTTCAGCTCGGTGGCGGCATCGCTCGGGGCGTGGATAGGGCAAAGCTACATGGGCGCCGACCTGTCGACACGCCTCTACCTGCGCACACGCATTCCCTCGGCCATCGAAGTGCAGGGCGTGGTGTTCCGACACAAATACTATCAAGACGACAAACTGTTCTTTGAAGACAGGGCCCCGTCGTTTATCCTCAACCATGAGTATTTCGGACGCGCCAAATGGGCCTTCGCCATCGGCTCGGGCGGACGCCTCGACGCCGGCGTAGGCTTCGGCCACCTGTTCGACACCTACTATGGCGCCAACCTTATGCCCGACGTGGTGGACACGCGCGACGCCACGCGCCTCAACCTTTGGGAAGCATTCGTGCGCTACACCTCGTCGACGCTCGACGACATCAACTACCCCACCCGCGGCCACTCCTACGACATAGCAGCCATGGGCATCACCGGCCGCTACCGCTACACGCCCGGCAACACCGTGCAGACGCGCGAGCATGGCGACACCCGCTGGCTCCAGCTCGAAAGCCGCACGCGCAACTACTTTGCCACATCGCCGCATTTCTCGCTCGGCATCGAGAGCGACATCATGCTATCCACGCGCAAGCTGCTTCCCAACTACTCGGCCTCGGTGGTCGCCGCCCCGGCATATCTGCCCACGCCGTCGAGCAACAACGCCTTCAACCCCGCGTTCCGCGCCAACTCGTTCGTCGCCGCCGGCATCGTGCCCGTCTACCGCTACAACGACAACCTCTCGGCGCGCCTGTCGCTCCACGGCTTCGTGCCCATGCGCGGCATCGTTGCCGAAGACGATTCCTACCGCGCGCGCTACTCGCGCCGTTGGCTCGACAGCCCCGAATTCTTCGGCGAACTCAACGTGGCCTACAAATTCCCCTTCGCCACCGTCTCCGCCTACTGCAACTACGCCTCCACCCCTGCCCGCAACTGGAACGTGGGCATCTCCTTCGGCATCTTCCTCCTCGCCCCCCGCTTCCTCCGCTAAAACAAAAACTTCCAAACTCCAATGAATAAAGTAATACTTATGGGCAATGTCGGGCGCGACCCCGAGATAAGATATATTGATACAAGGCCTGTGGCCACGTTTTCGCTCGCCACCACGGAACGCGCTCGGCGCACGGCCTCTGGCGTGGAGATTCCGGAACGCACCGAATGGCACAATATCGTGATGTTTGATTCCTCGGCCGAGATTGCAGAGAAGTATATCCGCAAGGGCTCGCGCCTGCTCATCGAGGGCAAGTTGCGCACCCGCACCTGGCAGGACCTCAACACGCTCAAACACACCATCACGGAAATCTACGTCGACACTTTCGAGATACTGAGATAACCGTATATTTTTAAGACAGGAGAACAGGAGAGACAAGAGATTTTTACATTAATTATCATTAATTATCATTAATTATCATTAATTAATCATTAATTTTTTTTGATTAATTAAAAATTAACGGCTCATTCACGGCCATTAACGTAAAAAATAATTCTCATGTTTTTCCTGTTCTCCTGTCTAATAATTTCTTAAAAGAATCAAGCGGCTGCGTCCCGGAGGGGACGCAGCCGCTTGGCGTATGGTGGTGATTGTAGATTAATAGACGAAGCGGAGGTCGTCGAGCCAGAGGGTGGAGCCGTCCTGGCCTTTGAAGTAGTCGCCTTCTTTCGAGGCGGAGGCTACGAGAATGAGGCGCGAGGGACGGATGTCGGTGCGGCGGTAGTCGAGGTTAATAGTGAACTCGGCCATGCCGGGGGTGGCCGACGGCTCGAAGATAATGCGGCCGTAGGCTATGACGTGGGCGGCATCCTTGCCGTCGGGCTCGAATAGCTCGACTGTCTTGGTCTTGACTATCTTGGCAAATGTCTTGCCTCCGTAGGATTCGGTGGCGTCGTCCATAAGGGCAACGTAGACGATGCCAAGGTCGTCGGCAACGCTCTCGTCTTTTTTGGTGCCATTGTATTTCTGGCTGCCACGTTCGTAGCGGGCGTATCCTTTGAGAGCCACGGGGCGCGATGTCCATTCGCGTCCCCAGCCGAGGATGCCGTCGGTGCCTTGTGTCTCGAGGTATTCGCCTGCGAAGACGTTGCCGGCGGCGAATTTGCCGAAGATGCCCACGCCGACAAACTGCGAGCGCATGCGTATCGAGGCCGAGCCTTCGGTTACATACGCAGCGTCGGTTTCCTTTTCGGTAATGTCCTTGCCGAGAGTCTGTGCGCCCTGGTTGCCGTTGCCCCAGAATTCGAAGGAGCCGGTCTGGGGGATAGCGCCTTTTCCGTCTACGGTAATCCAGTCCTCGAACGAGGCGTTGGACAACTGGCGGGCCTCTTCGGTGGTGAACTCGACGGGGTCGGTGGTGTAGTCGGCTGTCGCGGCAACGACTTGATAGGTGGCGCCGGGTTCAAGGCCGGTGAGTTCGGCCGAGAAGTTGGTGCCGGATACGGTGGCGGCGGCATCGGTCCATGTCATGGAGCCTTTGGGTGCGTAGGAGAACTTGATTGAGGATGTGTCGAGGCCGTCGGCGTTGCGTATCACGCCGGCCACAGCGGCTTTGGTGGCCCATACGCCGGCGTCGGCTATGGCCGACATGGCAATGGGCGCGCTGGATATATTCACGGTGAGCGTTTCCGTGGCAGACTTGCCGTTGATGTCGGCGGCGGTAACTGTTACGGTGTGCACGCCGTTGGGGAGGGCTGCGAAGAATTCTTCCTCAAACGAGAGTTTGAGGTTGGAGATGTCCTTGTCTTCCTGATATACATATTCCCAGCGGATGCCGGCTGCGCGATACTGCTGCTGCACGGCCTCGGTGGCACGCATCAGGTTGGGGTTGTTGTCGGGCAGGCCGAGTGTGGTAAAGGCGTCGCACTGCACGTTGCAGTCGCGCAGGGCTGTGGCGGCTGTGACATAGAGCGATGTGCGCTCGGGGGAGTCGGGGTCCATCTGCACGGGTTCGGCGAGGTCGAAGCCCACGCCTTTGATTTCGGGAGCGGCCACAATCTGATATTCTTCCTTTACTTCGATTTCGGTGTCGTCGATTTCTATCTTGATGAAGCCGCCGCCGATTTCGTCGTTGTTTTCGGCGCAGGCAATCTTGAAGGCGTATTCATGGGCGGGGAGCACATTTTCGAGCACGCCGGAGCGGGTGAAGATGGTGCCGTCGGACTTCTTGCCGGTGAGGGTCCACGCAAGGTTTTTGTCGGTGGAGGGCATCATGAAGTAAGCCTTGCGGGCGTCGCGGCCTTCGAAGGTGAGTTGTCCGCGGTCGTGGCCCACGGTGAGGGTGTAGTCGGAGAGCACGTTGTCGATTTCGTCGCCGTATTCCACGGAGGCCACGACGTTGGCAATCTTGCACACGAGTTTCACCTCGGTCTGATTGTTAGGGGTGATGTCGAACGGCACGTAAGCCTTGAAATACTGCTTCTCCCAGTCGGCGGAAGCGGAGTCGCCGGCCCAAGCCTCGGCCACATACGAGCCGGAGAGGAGCGTCACGGGGACGGAGGGCAACTCGGCAGCGCCTATGTACTGGCGCACGACCTTGCCGTTTTGCGAAATCCACACCAGCAGGCTTTCGCCAAGGTCGTCGATGGTGGCGGCGCGCGATGTGGGCTTTACCTTGATGTCGGCGTTGACCGAGGCCTCGATCATGAACGAGCCTTCGCCCGAGAGAGCCTCACGGTCGTCGGAGCATCCGACTGTTGCGACAGCGGCGAGCGACGCAACGAAAAGATATTTGAGATTCTTCATGATCTATCAGCTTTGGAATTCGATGGTTTTTGAAACTTTGTTTCCGGCAGCGTCGACCACGGTGATCGAGAATGTGTGGGTGCCGGGGAAGCCTGCGAGCAGAGGCACAAGGCCGGTGATGTCGAAGGGCACATCGGTTTGGCCGAGCACGTCTCCCTTGACTTTCAGGCCGATCGAGGCGAGAGCGTCGCCAAGTTCGGGATACTCGGCGGTGTCGGGGTTGGCAAGGTCGAACTCGGTGGGCATGAGCTCGCCTACGCTCTGAATAAAGGAGGCGCTGGTCGACTCGATTTTTACAAGCAGGTTCTTGACGCCTTTTTCCGAGTGGATGTTCACTACGTAGTTGTTGCCGGCGACCACGGGGTTCGGTGTCGAATCTTCATCTGCGAAATGCACATCGCCGGACTTAACCTGGATGTATTTCTCGGGGTCGTCGGAGGGGTCGACCGGGGGATTGGGCTTGTCGGGCTCGTCCGGCTCTTCTTTGGGGTCTTCGTGGCCGGGGCGGTCGACTACGTTGTCTGCGGGGTCTTCCTCAACGGTTACGTTGCCGTCGATGTCGACTTTCTCCATGGTGTAGTCCACGTTGAAGCCTTGGTCGGGGCTGATTGTGCCTGACTCGCCGGGCACTGTGGAGTCGCCTTTCTTCAAGGTGAATGTGATGATGCGGTGCTGGCCGGCCTCAATGTCGGTGAGGGGCACGCGGATTTCCTCGTCGTAGCCCTGCACCTTGCCGGTGAAGTTGGCGATAAGGGTCATCGAGGCGTCGACATACTGGAAGTAGCCGGTGCGGGTCTCGTTTTTGCCATATTCGAGGCTGCCCTCGTCGTTGGCAATAACGGTTACTTTTGCGTCGTCGGCCATCGCTTCTTTGAGCTTGTCGTCGAATTTGATGCTTACAGCTATGTTGGCAAACTTGCACACTACGGGCTCGATTTCCGTAATCTTGTTGTTTTCAATCTTAAACGAGCGCGAGCCTTCGTAGTAGCGACCTTCCCACTCGGCTTTCTGCACCTTGTGGGAGTAGGCCTTTACAGAATAGTCGCCCACGGGGAGGGTGACGATTTCGGGCATCGACGAATATGTCCAGTTATAGGCGAGCGCGCCTTGCGCGTCGTAGATTTCGACGAGGAACGAAGATGTGTCGTCGGCCGAGGCACGTCCTTTTTTTGTCTCGATGTCTTTCTGAGCATCGACAACCTCGAGCGCCATAGATTTAAGGCTGAGCTGGCCTTCCTTCGAGGTCTTGGGGTTCCAGTCGTCGTCGGAGCAGGCCGAGAAGCCCAGGGCGAGGGCCGCGGCGGCGAGGCAGGAGAATATCTTGGTGTTCATATTATTCATTTTTATATTATGTCACAAGCCGGAGGCTTATGTTCCTAATAGGTAAGTTCGATGTCGTCGATATAGAGTTTTGAGCCGACATATTGGTCTGTCGTGATATTGCCGTAAGCCGGAGCCTTGATGTAGGCATCTTTCTTCTGGAGAAAGTCGGCGCTGTATGTCGACAGGAATTTCACATATATCTTCGCTGCCTTGGCGGTGTTGAGCGGATAATTGAATTCGAATGTCTTTTGGGTGAATGAATCAGCCTTGGGGAGGTCGATTGTGGCGGAGCCGAGGACATTGCCCTGCGCATCGTAGAGGGCGATTTCGGCAACGCCGTGGTCGGCTTCGTTCTTGGGTTCGTATTTATACCAGAACGAGATTGACGAGGGGCGCGATGCGAATGCAAGGCCGCAGTCGAGATCGGAGGTGGTGAGCGGGCCTACAAGGTCGCTGTATCCTTCGGGGCGTGCCGAGCGGCTCGAGCCGAGGTGGAGCAAGCCTGCGTCAAGGTATTTGAGTTTTGTCCTCGCCAATCCTGTTTCTTTCTCGCATGAACCGACGGCAGTGTTGCCCGAACCCCAGCCCTGGGTGCGGATCACGGCGCAGTTGCCGTTGCGGCCCGAGGCGGACTCGGTGCCGGAAACGCGGCAGTAGCCGTAGTTGCCGCCTTGGCTTGTGGTCATGGGATTGTTGGTGCCCCATACGGAAGATGCGGCATCAGAGGCTGGATAGTAGAGGTTCCAGTGTGAGGCGCCGTCGGTGCGAGCCCACTGCTCCATGTCGCCGTTGGGAATTTGGTCGGCGGCTTCGGTGGTGAAGGCGACGGTGCGGGTCACAGAGCCGATGGATGCGCGCACGGTGTAGGCCGTGGCGGGCTGGAGATTGTTAAGTTTTATGGTCGACGACGAGGCGCGCGATGCCTTGCGGGCCACGGGGGCGAATGTGTTTCCGCCGTCGGTTGAAATCTCGATTTTGGCCGAGGCTGCCACAGCGTCGGCTTCGGAGCCGGTGCAGTCGACGGTGACTTCGGCATGACGGGCAAATACGTTGCGCTCGTCGGCATTGAGCGAGAATTCGGGCACGACAACAGTTACGGGCACTTCGTCGGTGGCAAGGCCCGAGCCGGTGGCGCGGAATACGTGGTCGGCCGTGGCGTCGGGAAGGGCTACGGTAACGCGGTAGGAGCCGTCGCCGGCGGCCTCAACGGCGGTGATTTCACAGTCGGCCCAGTTGCCAAGGTCGTTGAGATACTGTATCTTCACGTTTTTCTGCAAGTCGGAGCCGTTGTAACCCACGGTCCATTGCATCGTCTCGGCGCCAAAGAGCATGGCCGAGGGGTCGGAAAGGGTGAGGTTAAGTTTTTCGGCGTCGATGGCGAGGGTGATTGGCTCGGACACGCGACCGTTGGCGTCGGTGACGGTGAGTGTGAACTCGTTGAGATTGACGCCGGTGTTGGATTCCTTGATGTTGGCGACAACGCCGGAGAAATCAATCACCGCTATCTTGTCGGGGTTCTTCCACAAGCCGCGCACGTTGAGGCCGAGCGCTTCGAGGGCCTGCTGCCGGTCGGCGGAAGCCTGCATGAGGTCGATTTCGGCAGGCCAGCCGGCGGCGACGAGGGTCGAGGCTTTCGAAGTCATGGTCACGGCCTTGATGCCCGCGCGGGCTATAATGTCGGCATGGATTGAGCCTTCGAATGTCTCGCCTATGATATATTTAATCGGCTCGCCCGATGTGAAGCCCACGGCAGTGAGTTCGGGACCGGCCACGTTGAAGAGCTCGTCGGAAAGTTCGATTTCCACGGGCTCGGTCTCGAGGGTGTCGTCGAATTCGACAACGAGCACGGCCTCGCCCGCGCCTTGGCCGCCGTTGAGGTCGATTTTTACGTTGTAGTGATGTCGCGCCTCGGCATCGACGGTGGCAACTTCAACGGTTGCCTCCTTGCCGTTGGGCTTGACGATATGCACGGAGATTTTCACTTGGCCGGGACGCACATACACGGGGCGTGTCTCGTCTTTGCCGACGGTGAAATAATTGCCTCCGGCCGAATGTACGTCGGCGCTCCAGTCGGCGACATAGCCGGTGAAAGCGTCGGTGTAGGAAAACGCGAAGCGGCAGTTGGCAAGCGCGGCTGTCACGCCGGTGGATGCTGTCTCGCCGTCGCGGACACGCACCTGCGACTCGCCATAGAAATACGGAGCCTCGAAGCCTTCGGAGTCTTCCGAGCCATAGGAGGCCGCCACGGTGTAGATGCCCACGGGGAATTCGGGGTTGTCGTAGTCGGCAAGCGATGCCCATGTCTTGGAGACCGCGCCGTCGGCAGATTTGATAGTCAGCTGGAGGTCGCCGGCGGAAACATCTTCGGCTTCCGCGCGCGATTTGGCAGACGGGGCGTCGGCGGCAGCGAGAATGCTGCGGTTTACGTCGACGGCAGGAGAGATGCGACCCTGTCCATTGCCGGAGGAAGTGATGCTGTCGTCGGAACAGCCCGCGGCAATAAGCGAGGCGGCGGCAACAGACCACAATCCTACAAGTTTCAACTTGTTCATCAGTAATTATTTATTTGGTTATTAGTTTATTTCACAGAATATATATGTGTCTTGTGGCAATAATATACAGGCTACAAAGTTACGTAAATTTTTGTTAAACACAAAGAATTTGACACATTACTGCCCAAAAGGTTTAAAAATATCAACCTTTTTACCCATCGGGCTTTCCATCAAGACAGGAGGTTTTTACGTTAATGCCCGCGAATGAGCCGTCAATTTTTAATTAAACAGACAGGAGAACATATAATTTTTTAGACAGGAGAACAGGAAAGACAAGAGTTTTTTTACGTTAATGTCCTCGAATGAGCCGTTAATTTCTGATTAATGAATAATTGACGATAATTAACGTGAAATTGGCACGGCGAAGCCGTGGCTCCTTGGTTAACCCCGTATGGAGGCGCAGCCGACATGCGGGGTTAGTTCGGGATGGATAAGAAGCACCGCGAAGCGTGTGCCTCCAAGATATTATATGGGCACAAGATGAAATGTCGGTGAATGGAATCGCGTAGCGATTCGGAAAGAAATTTGTGAAATTCGTGCAATTTGTGAAATCTGTGTTCCCGGGAGCGCGACCGCGCTCCTTTTTAACCACGAATTACACAAATTTCGCAGATTTCACAAATTATTTTGAATCAAATATGTAGGAACACTAACCGCGAAGCGCTTTGCAAAGCAAAGAACCCTCCGGCTTGTGTTCCTACCGGGGTGACGGAGATTGTTCAAGATAACATCGAGTTTTACGAGATAAAAGGGCACAATTCTTGTATATCCTGTTCTCCTGTCTGAAATGGGGATAAAAAAAGAGTCGCCTTCGGGGAAGACAACTCTTTTTGCGCTTCAAGATGGACTCGAACCAACGACCCTCTGATTAACAGTCAGATGCTCTAACCGACTGAGCTATTGAAGCATTTTTGCAAGGCTTTTATCGCTTTTGCGGTGCAAAGGTACGGCGTATTTTTTAATTCTCCAAATTTTTCCGCAACTTTTTTTATATTTTTTTTGACAGGAGCGCTGTTTCGCTCACGCTAATGCCCGCCAATAATTCATTAATGAAAAATTAATGAGTCATTGGCGGGCATTAACGCTAAATTATAATTTGCGGTAAAAAGACAAGAAAACAGGAGAACAGAAGTTGAAATCTCTTGTTTCTCCTGTTCTCCTGTCTAATTAATTTCTTTATCGGTTAGCGGATGCGGAGACGCTTGCCAGGGCGGAGAGTTGTCTTGGTGTTGATGCCGTTGAGGCGGCAGAGGGCGGCCACGGTGGTGCCGTTGCGCGAGGCTATGCGGCTGAGGGTGTCGCCCTTGCGCACGGTGTAGGATTTGGACGAACCGGACTTGGCGGCGTTGGCCGACTTGGTGTTGGAGTAGGCCTTGGCGGGATGCGTTTTCCGATATTCGCGGGCATATTCGGCGTTGGCCTCGGGCGAGAAGTTACGCGCCTGCTGGTATGTGCCTTTGTCGAAGGTGTAGGTGTCGGTATGCGTTGTCTGGTTGGCGAAGTCGAAGATTGCCGAGGGGTTGATGGCATAGCCCATGTAGCGGGTCTCGAAGTGGAGGTGAGGACCGGTGGATCGGCCTGTGTTGCCGCCGAGGGCGATGGGGTCGCCGGCTTTTACATATTGGTCGGGCTCGACGAGGAATTTGGAGAGGTGGCCGTAGACGGTTTCGAGGTCGTTGGTGTGGCGCACCACTACGTAATATCCGTAGCCGCGACGCTCATATTTGGTGAGGCGCACTTTGCCGTCGAAGGCGGCGCGGATGGTGTCGCCGATGTTCACTTTCAGGTCGACGCCTTTGTGCATACGGCGGAAGCGTTTGCGGTAGCCGTAGGGCGAAGTCATATATCCGGGGCAGGGCATGGAGAATTTCGACACGTCGATGGTGGCGGTCTGCGGCACAGACACGTTCTGATAGCAGTTTACCATGTTGGAGTCCCAGCCTTCGGTGTAGATATCGTGTTCGGGCTCTTCTTCTTCCTCGAAGTTGATATAATTGTTTACGGAGAGGTTTATCTGGTTGTCGATTTTTTCCTGGTTGGCAAGGAGGTCGCCGTGCTGGCGGGTGTGCTGTCCGGGGAGACGATAGTTTTGCGCGGCTACCGTCGCGGTGGCTGCAAAAAGAAATGCTGTAAGAAGTATTTTGATTTTAGGCAAATTCATGATTGCGTTTAATGGTTGAGAGATTTAGGAGAGGTGGATTCTTATTTACGCCAAATCGTCGGGGGCGTAGATGGAAGTGAATGTGATAGGTTTGTAATCAAAGATTTCTTCGGGACGGAAGAAGCGGTTGATTTCGATTATGGCATTTTCGGGGCTGTCGGAAGCGTGAACAATGTTTTCCTGGCCGCTCATGCCGAAGTCGCCGCGGATGGTGCCGGGCGCGGCTTTGCGCGAGTTGGTGGCGCCGGTCATTGCGCGGACCACTTCAACCACGTCTCTGCCTTCGAGGCACATCACGATAACGGGGGTTGCCGTCATCGATTCGACGAGCGAGGGGAAGAAGGGACGGTCGACAAGGTGTGCATAATGTTCGCGGAGGATTTTTTCGTCGAGTTTCATCATCTTGATACCGGCGATGGTGAGGCCCTTTTGTTGAAAACGGTCGATAACTTTTCCTACAAGTGCGCGCTGTACGGCCGACGGTTTGAGAATGATGAGAGTACGTTCCATTGCAAAATTATGTTTTCGTTACATTAATTAACGCTTTCCTAAAAGCAGTTCTCAAAGATAACAAAATTCCGCCAAAAATGGAAAAAGAGAAGTGATAAAAAATATTAATTTATATTTATCATTTTTTAACCGGCTGAAATACAGCAATTTGTAAAAATATGTTTTATAACATGTTTTTTAACTATGCACACACTTTGTTTTATGTGTGCAACCGCGAAATGTTAATTTATTTAGACAGGAGAGTTCTCCTGTCTTTAACCACAAATTTCACGGATTACACAAATTTCACAGATTATTTTTCACGTTAATGGCCGCGAATAGGCCGTTAATTTTTGATTAAGCAAGGTTTCGCAAGTTTGTCACGGCAAGGCCGTGGCTCCTTGGTTAACCCCGTATGGAGGCGCAGCCGACATGCGGGGTTTGGGCGGGATGGATGGAAAGCACCGCGAAGCGTGTGCCTCGCAGATGCTATATATGGTGATTTTGGTGCGAGGGCGTGTGTCAAAATACCAAAGGTAGGGACGTACGGCCCGTGCGTCCGGGAAACCATATTGGTAATTAATTGTTAATCTGCGGACGCACGAGCCGTGCGTCCCTACAATCTCGGCATAAACAGCTTTTTGACACACCCTCCTTTACACCGGAATATGAAAGAGTGTGGCTCTGCCACACCGTCTGTCTGCATTTCGCCCACCCCACGGCTGAAGCCGGGGGGTTACCTAAGAGATTGTCGCTCTGCGACAATTTTTAAACCTCTTGTCGCTTCTCTTGTCTTGAATTAGGAGCAAAAAAAGTTCCGCCGGGGATGCCGACGGAACTTTATATTTATTTCGCAACCCGGAGGGTTGTGTTCCTAATCAGTGGATTAGTAAACGATTTTGCGGGCGGTGTCGCCGGCTTTTTCGATTACGATTTGGCCTTTGGCGGGAGCTTTCACTTCCATGCCCTGGATGTTGTAGTAGCGGGCGTTGGCTTTTTCGGGAGCAGCAACTGCGTCTTCGATGCCGGAAACAGTGCCTTTGTCAAAGAAGAAGTAGCCATCGGCTGTGTAGTAGCCCATGAAGTTGAAGATATCGAGGTTGAGATAGGGATCGACAAATTCGAAGTTGGGAACGACATAAACATCAAATGTTTTTTCGTTGGTATCCTGGTTGATACCCATTTCAGGATCGTATGTAGCCACAACGGGGAAAATCGAACGGCCGGTAGCCTCGTCGTAAGAAGCGAGCATAAAGTCGTCGTAGTAAACTTCCTGTGTCGACGAGCCGAAGTTGGGCGACTGGAAGCATTTCGAGTTAAGGGCAACGAGGGTGTTGTCTTTCACTTCGAAGTAGGGCATCAAAGAATCGCCGAAGGGGCTGATACCGCCGACAAAGCAGATATCGGCATTGGAATCATCGTCGTGCTGAACAATGGCGAGAATATCCATACCGAGCTGTTGAGCCTGGCCACCCTGCTGCTGGGCGGGGAACAGGAATGCGCCGTTGGCTTTGGAGAAGAAAGGCTGAACGAAGATGCAATAGTAGCCTGCATGCTGGCCGTTGTCTTTAACGGCAACAGACAGATAACCGTCGGTTACAAACCAGTCGTTGGCACTGTCGTAGGTGAAATAGAGGGCACCGGCAGCCTCGTCTTCGTCGGTGGCAGCCTCGAATACATATTGACGGGTTGTTGTGCCCGATTTTTGTGTCAGAAGAATCTGGCCGAAAGGAAGGGTAATCTCGCCGTTGGAGGCCATGGTGCCTTTAAGGGGCTGAACACCGTTGACATTAGAGGGAAGAACACCGGAGACGGCTACTTCTGCATCAGCATCGGCGGTAGCTTCTTTGGTGATGGTGATTTCATATTGGCTGGAGCAGAACTGTTCCTTTTCGAAATAGTCGACGTATGTAAACATGTAGTAGTCGGCAACGTTGCCTTCGAAACCGCCGAGCACGCGCGAACGGGGATTCACAGCCTTGGCAGCGTTAATGAAGTTCTTGCCGGTGAAGTTGGTCTTGGCAACCTTGGCAGGAGCATATTTAACGGGAGTGTTTACAGAAAGAGTCTTGGCGGGCGCAAGGCCTTCGGGCAGGGTGAAATCCTGCACGGCACCGAGTTCGGCTGTTTCAATCGAGAGGGCGGAAGCAGAGAGAGCCACTGCGGATGCCATCAGGACGGAGTAGATTTTTTTCATACTTTTTAAGTTTGTTAGTGGTTGATAGCTTTTGTTTTTGAAGCGTACCTATTGAGGCATGGGGAATAGATAAGGCAAAGGTATAAGCAAAAAATCAATTTACCAAACTTTTTAACGAAAAATTTTCAATTTGAACCACAAAATGCACAAATAACAAGAATTTCGCATATCAGCACGGCAAATCGCACAAAATTGTTTTTCCTCGGATTTTTCAGACAGGAGAACAGGAGAGACAAGAGTTTTTTCTCTCCTGTTTTCCTGTTCTCCTGTCTTGAATATTAAACAGGAGAACAGAATTTTAAAACCTCTTGTTTCTCTTGTTCTCCTGTCTTTATTATTTCTCTTTACTATTTCGGCTTCTGCGGTCTTTACGATTGGGACATGCGGCGGAGGGTGCGCAGGCCAAGGGCGGTGAGGATGACGGAGGCGGCGAGAATGAGCAGGGAGGAGGGAGCGGCGAGGTCGGCGCCGAGGGTGTCGATGGCGGCGAGACCGGCCCAGGAGGCGGCGACGTAGAGGCTGTTGTTGACGGCGTGGAGGATTACGGGCGTCCAGAGCGAACGGCCCCACACCAGGGCGTAGCCGAAGTAGGCGCCGAGGAGCATACGGGGCAGGAAGCCGAGGATTTCCATGTGCACGAGGCTGAACACGGCGGCGGCTGTCCAGATGGCGGCATGGGCCGACAGGCCTCCGGTGGAGAGCAGACGCTGGAAGGCTCCGCGGAAAAGGATTTCCTCGCTGAGGCCGGCGAAGACTCCCACGATGAGGATGCCCACGATGAGATTGGGCACGGTGTGGGGGCCTACGAGCATGGCGATCATGGCGTCGGCCTGAGCCTCCATGGCGAGCAGGCTGTCGGCCATGGCGTCGGGCAGGGGCATGGCTTCGTTGAGGGCGATGACGGCGTTCATGGCGGGTACGGCCACGATGAGGGTGGCAATGGCAAGGAGGGTGAAGCCGAGGCGGGGCTTACGGTCGATGGCAAGGAGGGTGGCCGGGCGGCGGGTGACGAGCATGGCCGTGGCCACGGCGGGGAGGATAAACACCACCACGTCTTGCACCACGGTGAGGATACGCGCGGTGGCGGAGGTGAGGCCGACGCGGGCTCCGACCAATCCGGAGATTATCGACACAAAGACGAAGGCCACCATGACGATGCAGCCAAGCAGCCACAGGCGGCGGCCCAAAGTAAGAGACAATTGCATAATGAATGAATGAATTTTTACGGCAAATATAACCGCTTATTTAACCGCAAAATTAACCGCAAATTTCGCAAATTACAAGAATTTCGCAAAAAATTCGCAGATTTGTGTTTATTTTAGCGTTAATGCCCGTGAATTATTCATTAATCAAAAAATTAACGAATCATTCGCGGGCATTAACATGAAAGATTAATCTGTGTAATTTGTGTAATTTGCGAAATTTGCGGTTCTTTCGCAAGCCGGAGGCTCGCGTTCCTAACTGATTTGCGGTTCAGTCGGAGTTGCGGGGGTTGTTGTTGAGGGCGCGGGTGTCGGCCTTTACTTCGGCGGGCGTTGTCTTGTCGCAGTCGGCACGGTCGACGGCTACGCCGGGAAATTGCTGTTCGGCCTTTACCTCGGCCGCTGTTTTCTTATCCTTGCATTTCATAACAGTACGTTTTAAAAGTTGTATGCTTAAAAAACGCTATGCAGGGTCGGATGGTTCGAGCGGCAGGCGGTTGAGCTGTTCTATATAGTCGAGGATTTCGTCGCGGCCGCGGCCGTCGGTGGCCGACGACACGAAGACCGGGGGCAGCTCCTCCCACTGCTCGAGCAGGGCCTCGCAATACTCGGCCACCTGCTTCTTTCCGGCCACGGGGCCCATCTTGTCGAGCTTGGTAAAGACGATGCTGAACGGCACGCCGTTCTCGCCGAGCCACTGCATGAACTCCATGTCGATGCGCTGGGGCTTGTGGCGCGAGTCGATGAGCAGGAAGAGGTTGGTCATCTGCATACGCCCGAGGATATAAGACTTTATCATCTTCTCGAGCTTGGCGCGGTCGGTTTTCGAACGCTGGGCGTAGCCGTAGCCGGGGAGGTCGACGATATACCAGGAGTCGTTTACGAGGAAATGGTTGATGAGTATGGTCTTGCCGGGTGTGGCCGATGTCATGGCCATGCCTTTTTTGCCCACAAGCATATTGATAAGCGACGATTTGCCCACATTAGAGCGGCCGATGAAAGCATATTCGTGACGGTTGACGACCGAAGCCGGTATGCGGCTCACGTCGGGAGAACTTACGAGGAAACGTGCGGAGTTGACAATCATTTTTGATGTATTTTTTGCAAATATAACACTTTCACGCCGAAAAATGATTAATTTTGCAGAAAAAGAAGAATCTCTACATGCATCCAGGCAGACATCAAGAGTGTGGCTCTGCCACACCGCCCGTTTATCCCGCATATCACCCCACGGCTGAAGCCGGGGGTTACCTAAAAGACGGTCGCTCTGCGACCGCCTGCCCGGATACGCTCACCCATAATCAAAGACGCCGGCAAGACAGAAGCTCTGCGACCGCCCGCCCGGATACATCCACCAATAAACAAGGCAACCGGCAAGACCGTGGCTCTGCGACCGCCTGCCCGGATACGCCTACCGATAAGCAAAGACGCCGGCAAGACAGAAGCTATGCGACAACCTGTAACTTCTATCAGCCTAACCCTCTCTACGCCGGGACATGCGTATGGACTATTGAGAAATACCGCCTGATATTAATTGGTTGTCGCAGAGCGACAATCTTTCAGGTAACCCCCGGCTTTAGCCGTGGGGTAAGAATGGCTATCAAACCCGGTGTGGCAGAGCCACACTCTTAAATATAGTAAATATGAGTTACACCAAACTGTACTATCATATAGTATTCCGCACGTATAAAAGCGAGCCTTCTATTCCTCAGGACAAGAAGGCGCTGATGTTTGCGTATATTTTTGAAATGTGCAAGACCTATGGGTGGCATCTTCTACGGATAAACTCATATTTAGACCATATCCACATCCTTCTTGAATCCAAATCGTCTGACAAAATCTCCGATATTGTAAAGGCTATAAAGGGGGCAACATCTTCCGCGTTCAAGCACAGTGAGGATTTTCCCGGTTTCAAAGGGTGGAATAAGGGATATGGCGTATTTTCTTTAAGTTATAGGGAAATTGATATGATACGAAATTATTTCATCAACCAGGAACAGCATCACCAAACTTTTTCCACAAAAGATGAGTTTAAAAATCTTCTTTTAGAGAATGGGCTATCTGAATCGGAATATGAGGAATGGTAAACTGAATGAGCGTGGCCCTGCCACACTCTTAACAAACCGCTGGCGGGGCAATTTTTGAGGAGAAAGGACGTTATAGTGATATGAAGACGATATATATTATAATAATGTGTATGGCGGCGGCCGTGCTTGCCGGATGCGGAGGCCCGAAGCTGGCCACGGCCGACGAGCAGATGGCGCGCGGAGAGTATTTCGACGCGTCGAAGACTTACCGCAAGGTGTACAATAAGCTCACCAAGCGCGAGGAGCGTCCTCTGCGCGGAGAGGTGGCCTACAAGATGGCGGAATGTCACCGCAAGCTGTCGCAAAACGCGCGTGCGTCGGCGGCTTACCAGAATGCGCTGCGCTACGGGCAGACCGACTCGCTGATTCACCTGCACCTGGCGCAGAGCCTGCACGCCGAGGGCAAATATGCGGCGGCGATAAAGGAGTATGAGGCTTTCCTGGCCTCGGGCTCGAAGTCGGCCGCGTTGAACGAGCTGGCCGAGGAGGGCCTCTCGGGAGCGCGCACGGCGGCAGAGAAGCGTCCCGGCTCGCGCTATGTGGTGCGCACGTTCAAGCCGGCGAACTCGCGCCGCGCCGACTACGCGCCCATGTATCTCGACCGCTCGCTCGACCAGCTGTATTTCACCACCACCAACGAGAAAGCCACGGGCACGCGCAAGAGCGAGATAACGGGCATGAAGAACGGCGACATATGGGTGATGCGCAAGAACGAGCGCGGCGAGTGGCAGCGGCCCGAGGCCGTGGAGGGCGAGCTGAACTCGGAATACGACGAGGGCATAGTGTCGTTCTCGCCCGACGGCACCACGATGTACCTTACCAAAGCGCGGCGGTCGCCCAACTCCAATACGGGCGTGGAAATCTATACCTCGCAGCGCAGCGACGCCTCGTGGAGCGCGCCCGTGAAATTTGAAATCACGGCCGACACGCTGTCGAGCTACGGCCACCCGGCGGTGTCGCCCGACGGCACTTGGCTCTATTTCAGTTCCGACATGCCGGGCGGCTCCGGAGGCAAGGACCTGTGGCGCATCAACCTGAAAGAGCGCGCCGGCTCGCTCGAAAACTTGGGCGAGTGGATAAACACGCCGGGCGACGAGGTGTTTCCTTACATGCGCACCGACTCGGTGATGTATTTCTCGTCGAACGGCCGTCCCGGCTACGGAGGCCTCGACATATACCGCGCCGAAATGACGCGCTCGGGCGGCTGGAACGTGACCAACATGGGCCTGCCGATAAACTCGTCGGCCGACGATTTCGGCATCACCTTCGGCGAGGGCGAGTCGGGTTTTCTGAGCTCGAACCGCGGCGACGCCCGCGGCTACGACCATATCCTGCAATTCGAGTTGCCGGAACTGAAAATCAACATATCGGGCTGGGTTGTCGACCGCGACGACGAGCCTATCCCCAACGCTGTGATACGCATCGTGGGCAACGACGGCTCCAACCAGAAGCAGGTGGCCAAGGACGACGGCTCGTTCTCGTTTCCGCTCGACCGCGGCGTGAGCTATGTAATGCTGGCCGGCGCGCGCGGCTTCCTCAACTCGCGCCAAGAGTTCACGTCGGACACCACGGAGACTGACGCCGAATATGGCATCGACTTTATCCTTGCCTCGATAAACAAGCCTGTGGTGATTGAAAACATTTTTTACGATTTCGACCGCGCCACGCTGCGCCCCGAGTCGAAGACCGCGCTCGACGAGCTTGTGCAGGTGCTCCGCGACAATCCCAACGTGACCATCGAGATGGCCTCGCACACCGACCGCCACGGCTCGGACGAATACAACATAAACCTGTCGTCGCGCCGCGCCCGTTCCGTTATCGACTATCTTATCTCGGCCGGCATCAAGGCCGACCGCCTGCAATCGCAGGGCTACGGCGAGTCGCGCCCCAAGACCATAACGAAGCGTCTTGCCCGCGAGCACCCGGCTTTCAAGGAGGGCGACGTGCTCACCGAGGAATATATCCTCGCCCTCGACGACCCCGACCTGCAAGAGGAGGCCGACCAAATCAACCGCCGCACCGAATTCCAGGTACTCTCCATCGACTATAAAATGTACTAAGTTTAAGGACTTTAAGGACCTTAAAGACTTTAAAAATTAATCATTAGTCATTAATTAAGATGAATTTTCGCACAGAAATAAGCGTGCCGAGGGCGCCGTTCGAGATTTCGCACGGCGACGGAATCGTGATGCTCGGGTCGTGCTTCACCGACGAGGTGGGCGCGTTGCTCGACCGCGACGGCTTCATGGTGACGCACAATCCGATGGGGCCGCTCTACAATCCCGAGTCGGTGCTCCGTTGCCTGCGCGACGCCGTGATGGGCCGCCGTCGCGACGACTATGTGATTGGCCCCGACGCCAAGGTGCACTGCCTGTCGTATGCCACGCGCTTCACGGCCGACGACGAATATGCCCTCGACAGCCGCGTCGACGAGGCCCTGGACCCGTTTGCCGACTTCCTCTACGAGCAGGCCACGACGCTGATCGTGACCCTCGGCTCGGCCTATGTCTACTACCGCGCCGACACCGGAGCCCCCGTGGGCAACTGCCACAAGTTCCCGGCATCGTTTTTCAAGCGCGAGCGGCTGAGCGTGGACCGCACCGTCGACGCCATAGGCGAGATACTGTCCATCATTCCCGAAACCATCACCAAGGTGATATTCACTGTAAGCCCCATACGCCACACCGCCGACGGGCTCCACGCCAACCAGCTGTCGAAATCCACGCTGCTGCTTGCCATCGACAGCATCGACGACCCGCGCGTGACCTACTTCCCGGCCTACGAGACCCTGCTCGACGACCTGCGCGACTACCGCTTCTATGCCGCCGACATGAAGCATCCGTCTGACGTGGCCGTGGAGTATATCTACGAACTTTTCTCAAACACATATTTCAACAGCGACACCAAGGCCGAGGCCCAGCGCGAACGCCGCCTCTGGCTTAGTGCCCGTCACCGTCCGAACGTAACATGACACTGTCACTTTCCGACTTTGCAAAAGCCATCGGGGCCGCGCTGCCGCCACAGGCCGACCCCGAAATGAAAATAAGCGGGCTGCTCACCGACTCCCGCGACATATTCTTCCCTGCCTCAACGGCATTTTTCGCCCTGCGCACAGCCTCGGGCGACGGCCACCGCTTTATCCCGGCCTTGTACGACGAGGGCGTGCGCGTCTTTGTCGTGGACGCCATCGTCGATGCTCCGGCCGGCGCCGTGATACTGCGCGTCGACTCCGTGCTCGCCGCCCTGCAACGCCTCGGGGCATATATCCGCTCGGCTCGCCCCGACGTGAAAATCACGGCCATCACCGGCAGCCGCGGCAAGACCGTGGTGAAAGAGCAGCTATACATGCAGCGCAAGGACACGCGCAAGGTGGCGCGCTCGCCGCGCAGTTACAACTCGCAGATCGGCGTGCCCCTGTCGATGTGGCAGATCGGGCCCGACACCGAGGAAGCCATAATCGAGGTGGGCATCTCCCACGGAGGCGAGATGGACTCGCTCGAACGCATCGTGCGCCCCGACGAGGGCATTTTCACCTCCATAACCGACGAGCACGCCCGCGGCTTCGCCTCGCTCGACGAGAAGATAGCCGAAAAGGCGCGGCTTTTCCGCCACTGCCGCAAAATCTACTATCCCAAGGACGACGCGCGCATAGCCGAGGCCCTGCGCCGCGCCGCTCCCGAGGCCGAGCTTGTGCCGAGCGATTTCAGCGCCGACCGCGCCGTGTCGACGCGCATCGACGTGGCCGACACGCTCAAAAACTGCCATATCGTGTTCGACGGCTTCACCAACGACTACTGCTCGCTGCCCGAGGCGCTCAGCTTCTTGAAACGCCGCACCTCGCCGGGACTTACGTCCACCGTAATCCTCGACCGCCTTGTATCGGGGCGCGAGACACCTTCCGACGTGTGCGCCCGCGTGGCCCGGATGCTTGGCCGCGCCGGAGTGAGCCGGCTCATCACCGTGGGCTGGGAGGAGAGCTGCCTCGACGCCCTGCGCGCCGCCTCTCTCGCTCCCGAGGCCGTGGCCGACGCCGACGAATTCATCCGCCGCTTTTCCATTTCCGACTTCGACTCGGAGATGATATTGGTAAAGGGCGACCCCGACCGCGGATTCGACCGCATAAAGTCGCATCTCGAAGCCCCGCGCCACGAGACTATCCTTGAAGTAAACATCGACGCCATAGTGCACAATTACAACTACTACCGCTCGCTCATACGCCCCGAGACCGGGCTTGTGGCCATGGTGAAAGCCGCGGGCTACGGCACCGGCGCGCTCGAACTGGCGCGCACTCTCCAAGCCCAGGGCGCGGCCTATCTGGCCGTGGCCGTGGTGGACGAAGGCGTGGAGCTGCGCCGCGCCGGCATAACCATGCCCATAATGGTGATGAACCCCATCGGCACCAACTACAAGGCACTGTTCGACTCGCGGCTGGAGCCGTCGGTGTTCTCGATGCGCGAGCTCGACCTGCTGCTCGACAATGCCGCTCGCTACGGCATCACCTCCTATCCCGTGCACATAAAGCTCGACACCGGCATGCACCGCCTCGGATTTCTCGAAGACGAGCTGCCCGGCCTGCTCGACGCCCTCGCCGGGCAAAGCCACGTGAAGGTGGCGTCGATATTCTCGCACCTTGCCACAGCCGACTGCCTCGACCAGGACCCCTACACCGAGGGCCAGCTCGAAGCCTTCCGCCGCATGAGCGGCACCATTGCCTCCGCCCTGCCCTACCCCGTGAAGCGGCACACGCTCAACACCGCCGGGATAATGCGCTACGCCGCCCACCAGTACGACATGGTGCGCCTCGGCATCGGCCTATACGGCGTGACGCCCATCCCTGAAATGAAGCCGCGCCTGCGCACCGTGGCCTCGCTCACCACCACCATCATATCCATCAAGACCTGGCCTGCGGGCACCACCATAGGCTACGGACGCCGCGGCGTGCTCGGCCGCGAGTCGGTGATAGCCACCATCCCCATCGGCTATGCCGACGGGCTCGACCGTCACCTGTCGTGCGGCGCGGCATCGTTCATGGTCAACGGCCGGCTGTGCCCCGTGGTGGGCAACATCTGCATGGACCAGTGCATGATCGACGTGACAGGCGCAGATGCCCGCATTGGCGACAAGGTGGAGATATTCGGCGAGAACATCCCCGTGGAGCGTCTTTCCGACACCCTCGGCACCATCCCCTACGAGATACTCACCTCCATCTCTCCACGTGTGAAACGAATTTATTACCGCGAATAACCATGACCGACACCGAACAGCGGATACGCGCCTTGCGCGACGAACTCAACCGCCACAACCATAACTACTATGTGCTGAACGCGCCGGAAATCTCCGACCGCGATTTCGACATGATGATGAAAGAGCTCGAACGCCTCGAAGCCGAGCACCCCGAGTATGCCGACCCGCTCTCGCCCACCCGCCGCGTAGGCTCCGACCTGACGAAGGGCTTCGAGCAGCACGTACACGTGTATCCGATGCTCTCGCTGGGCAACACCTACTCTGTCGAGGAAGTGGACGCGTGGGTCGAACGCACCGAGAAGGCCCTGGCCGGAAGCCGGGAAGCCACGATTGTGGGCGAGATGAAATTCGACGGCACGAGCATATCGCTCACCTATGAGCACGGGCGTCTTATACGCGCCGTGACCCGCGGCGACGGCGAGCGCGGCGATGTCGTGACCGACAACATCAAGACCATACGCTCGATTCCCCTCGTGCTCCGTGGCGAGGGCTGGCCCGACTTGTTCGAGATACGCGGCGAGGTGCTCCTGCCGTGGAAAGAATTCGAACGCCTCAACGCCGAACGCGCCTTCAACGAGGAGCCGCTCTTCGCCAACCCCCGCAACGCCGCCTCGGGCACGCTCAAACTGCAAAACCCGGCCGAAGTGGCCCGTCGCGGCCTCGACGCCTATTTCTACTATCTCCTTGGCGAGAACCTGCCCTGCGCCACCCATTTAGACAATATGATGGAGGCCCGCCGCTGGGGCTTCAAGGTGTCCGACGCCATGCGTCGCCTCCACTCCATGGCCGAGGTGGACGAATACATCAGCTATTGGGACACGGCGCGCAAGGAGCTGCCCGTGGCCACCGACGGCCTCGTCTTCAAGGTAGACTCGCTCAAAGAGCAGCTCAACCTGGGCTTCACGGCCAAGTCGCCGCGCTGGGCCATAGCCTACAAATTCCAAGCCGAGCGGGCTTTGACGCCGCTGCGCTTCGTGTCGTTCGACGTGGGCCGCATGGGCATCATCACCCCCGTGGCCAACCTCGAGCCCGTGCTCCTGTCGGGCACGATAGTGAAGCGCGCGTCGCTACACAACGAGGACATTATGACAGGCCTCGACATCCACCAAGGCGACTGGCTCTACGTCGAGAAAGGCGGCGAAATCATTCCCAAGATAACCGGCGTGGACACATCGCGGCGCGAGCCCGGAGCCGAGCCGGTGCGGTTTGTCGACCGCTGCCCCGCCTGCGGCACCCCGCTGGTGCGCCAGGAAGGCGAGGCCGCTTGGGCATGCCCCAACAAGTACGGCTGCCCGCCCCAGATTACCGGACGCATCGAGCACTTTGCCGGTCGCCGCATGATGAACATCGACGGCCTCGGCGAGGAAATAGTCGAAGCCCTGTGGAAAGCCGGGCTTATCCGCAACATCGCCGACCTCTACACCCTCACCGCCGCCGACCTCGAGCGTCTCGACCGCTTCGGCCAAAAGTCGGCGCAAAACCTCATCGACGGCATCGAGGCGTCGAAGCAAGTGCCGTTCACCCGCGTGCTTTTCGCCCTGTCTATCCCCAACGTGGGCGAGACCACTGCCAAGAAAATAGCCCGCACCGTAGGGTCGGTCGACCGCCTCATGGCCATGTCGGCCGAAGAACTCACGGCCATCGAGGACGTGGGCCCCATGATAGCCAACAACATAATCGAATACTTCGCCACGAAGTCGAACCGCGCCATCGTGGAGCGTCTTCGCTCCTATGGCGTGCAGCTCGAGATGGAGGAGGACACCTCGGCACGTACCGACACCCTCGCCGGCAAGACATTCGTGATATCGGGCGTGTTCACCCTCCACAGCCGCGACCAATACAAGCAAATGATTGAGCAAAACGGAGGCAAGAACTCCGGCTCCATCTCCAAGAAAACCGACTACGTCCTCGCCGGCGAGAACATGGGCCCCGCCAAGCTCGAAAAAGCCCGTTCGCTCGGCATCCCCATCATCAACGAGCAAGAATTCCTCGCAATGTTAGGGGATGCAGGAACACAAGCCTCCGGCTTGTGAAATTTAATCACAATCCAGAGGATTCTTTGCCTTTGGCAAAGCGCTTCGCGGTTAGTGTTCCTACAAACTTGCAAAACTATCTTAACCCCTATATATTTATCACTTTATGAGACTTTCACTAATATCATGTCTATCGGCCACGGCAGTCGCGGCAATGCTCGCGGGCTGCGGTGCGCCCTCGTCGTCGTCGGTCGAATCGCCCGACGGCAACATCCGTTTTAACTTTGCCCTCGAAAACGACGGCACGCCCTCCTACTCCGTCACCTACGGAGGCAAGGAAGTGATCAAACCCTCCACGCTCGGCTTCCTGCTCGTCGACAGCACACGCATCGCCGACGGCTTTAAGGTGGAATCCGTGACCTACTCCGACTTCTCCGAAAAATGGGTGCCGGTGTGGGGCGAGAACGACTCCATCGACAACACCTACCGCCAGATGACCGTATGCCTCGCCTCCAACGAGTATAAGATGAACATCGAGGCGCGCGTGTTCAACGACGGCGTGGGCTTCCGCTATGTCTTCCCCGAGCAAGAGGCCAAGACCATCGAAATTGCCGAGGAGCTTACCCGCTTTGCCATGAACGGCGACCACACCGCATGGTGGATTCCCGGCGACTACGACACCCAGGAATATGCCTACAACACCTCTAAGCTCTCAGAGATTCGCGGCATAAACACCAAAATCGACAATTCCGGCAACGTGTCAACCACCGCCTTCTCGCCCACCGGAGTGCAGACATCGCTGCTCATGCGCGACGATGCCGACTCGCTCTACATCAACATACACGAGGCCGCGCTCATCGACTATCCCGCCATGCACCTCGACCTCGACGAGGCTTCCATGACATTCCAGTCGTGGCTCACCCCCGGCATGGAAGTGGCCAAGGCCGAAATCACCACGCCTTTCGCCACGCCCTGGCGCGTGATAATGCTCGGTTCGGCCACCGACATCCTCGCCACCAACATTGTCTACAACCTCAACGACCCCTGCTCCTACGACGACACTTCGTGGATTCACCCCACTAAATACATGGGCGTGTGGTGGGAGATGATCACCGGCAAAAGCCAGTGGAGTTACACACAGATGGAGGACGTTGACCTCAACACCGTCGACTACTCCAAAGTGAAGCCCCACGGCCACCACGGAGCCACAAACGCCAACGTGCGCCGCTACATCGACTTCGCCGCCGACAACGGCTTCGACCAGCTTCTCATCGAAGGCTGGAACATCGGCTGGGAAGACTGGATTGGCAAAGAAAAGGAATATGTGTTCGACTTCGTGACTCCTTACCCCGACTTCGACATCAAGGCTCTCAACGACTACGCCCACTCCAAGGGCATCAAGCTGATGATGCACCACGAGACTTCCGGCTCCATCAAGAACTATGAGGCCCATATGGATACCGCCTACAACCTGATGAACCAATTCGGCTACGACGCCGTGAAATCGGGCTACGTCGGCAACATCATAGGCAAGAGCGACGACGGCTCGCGCCGCGAGACCCACTACTCGCAGCGCATGGTGCGCCACTATCTCGACGCCGTGAAACGCGCCGCCGACCACCACATCATGGTCAACGGCCACGAAGCCGTGCGCCCCACCGGCCTTGCCCGCACCTATCCCAACCTCGTGGGCAACGAATCGGCAATGGGCACCGAATATCGCCAGCACATCCCCGCCGACCACGTTACCATCCTGCCCTTCACACGCCTCAAAGGCGGCCCGATGGACTTCACCCCCGGCATCTTCACCATGAACATGGGCGAATTCGTGCCCGGCTCCACCGACCGCCGCATCACCACCGTGGCCAAGGAACTCGGCACCTACGTCACCTTCTACTCGCCCTTGCAGATGGCCGCCGACATGCCCGAGCACTATGCCAAGAAGATGGACGCCTTCCAATTTATCAAGGATGTGCCCGTCGACTGGAAGAAATCCATCTACCTCGACGCCGTCCCCGGTGAGTTTATCCTCGCTGCCCGTCAGGACAAGAACAGCGACAACTGGTTTGTGGGCGGTGTCAACGCCGACACCCCGCGCACCGTCGACGTCCGCCTCGACTTCCTCCCCGCCGGACGCCAATACAAGGCCACGATCTATGCCGACGCTGCCGACACCGACGCCTACACCAACCCCGAGACCTACGTCATCACCACCGAGACCGTAACCTCCGAGACAGTCCTTCCCGTCTCCATGGCCCGCGGCGGCGGCTTCGCCATCTCCCTCCACGCCTTATAACCTAAAAGGAGAACTTTAACGTTAACAGCCGAAGCAATCGTGCCTCGGCTGTTTCTTTGTTTATGTATGGGGGTGGCGGAGCCACATTCCTTTATGTAACCCCGCGTTTCAACGCGGGGATAGAAGCATCCACGCCTGTCATGGCGGAGCCATGTTCCGGGGAGCGGTAAAGGACATGGCTCCGCCATGCTTGGGCTATACGGTATGCCCCAGGGTGTAAAACCCTGGGTTACATAAAGCCACGTGGCTCACGCCACAAAAAAGACTTTTAGCCGAAAGACTTGCCCCCATGCACTTGCTGTTTTCCTGTCTTAAAGTTCAAAAAAAGCATATTTTTAGACAGGAGAACAGGATTTTAATAAATCACGGCAAAGCCGTGACGCTTGATGTTAACCCCGCATGGCCGGCACAGCCGACATGCGGGGTTTGGTCGAGATAAATCAAACGCGGTATTGGAGCGGAGCCTGCCGGAGCGTTCGATAACGCCAACGTTGCCGTGAGGCACACGCTTCGCGGTGCTTCTCATCCATCCCGACTTGACCCCGCATGTCGGCTGCGCCTCCATACGGGGTTACCCAAGGAGCCACGGCTTCGCCGTGACAAACTTGCGAAACCTTGCTTAATCAAAAATTTACGCCCCATTCGCGGCCATTAACGTAAAAAATCTCTTGTCTCTCCTGTTCTCCTGTCTAAAAATAAATTAAAACAGCCGAAGCAATCGTGCCTCGGCTGTTTCTTATTTATGTGGGGATGCGGGGTTATCGCACTACTTTTACGGCCTTGTCGCCGCGCACCTCGATATAGAGGCCACGGCCGGGAGCGGCTACTTTCACGCCTTGGAGGTTGTAGTAGACAGCAGGGGCGTCGGCATCAACATCGGACACGGCGTCGCCGATACCCTGGGTCGGCACAGCGAAATACTCCTTGTCGGACGGAGCGCCCTGCTGTTTGATTTCGTATGATTCGTTGATGCGGTAAGCCGTGACATAGGCGAAGTAGGTGTCGCCGGCCACGGGAGATTCCACGGTAAAGCCCGTTGTCTCGCCCTCCCAGCTCACTACGGGGAGCGTCACCTCCTCGGCATCGTCGGCAAGAGTAATCTCGGCCTTGATGGAGCGGAAAAACAGATTGCCTTCGTAATCGTAATTCTCATCGCCGGCAGGCATAATCATAAAGAACGAACGTTCGCCGCCGCCCGAGAGCGTGAAGTCGACGGTCTGGAAATCGGCGCCGATGCCGGTCTTGACAAAGCGGTCGGCCACCGTCCATGTGCCGGCAGCATCATTCCATGTGTAGAGAAGCGCTGAGAGATATGCGCCCGTGCCGGAGCATACGTCAATCGAGAAGCGCACCTCGCCGTCCTTGGCCACAGAGAGGTCATATTCGCCGCTTTCGACGCAGGCTGAATAGTTCATGAAATAAGTATAGAAATATCTGTCCTGCACGCCGACTGCGCCGTTGATATAGGTCGGGAGCACGAACAGCGCGCCGGGCATCTGCTCAACCTGGGTGGTGAGGCTGTTGTCTTCGATGGGGCTGTCGAGAGTGCCGTCGCTTGCCATGCCGGAGAAATCGGCGTCGACAATGGCGAAATCAGAGCCGGAAGCCACGGGATGCACACGGCCCACCTCGGCCACATAGTAGTTGGCATTTTCCACGGCCGACCATCTCAGGCCGATATTGCCGTCGGCATTGAGAGCCATTGCAAGGTCCGACACCGTGCCGAGCGGCTCTACGGGAGCGGCGGCGACATATTCGATGTTGAGGTTGCGGATGAGAATATCGTGCTCGTCGCCCTCGCGCTCGGCATATGGCCACCATTGGAGGTAAAGGCCATCGTCGTCGGCGTCATATTCCGTGGTGTCTATCACATAGCGCAGCGTCTGCCACTCGGAGGATACCTCGTCGCAGATAAAATAGTCGTAGGCTCCGCTGTAACCGGCAGCCACAAGGTCGACCTCATAGCCGGTGATGCCCTCCTCGGCCATGCGCACGTCAAACTCGACATAGAGGATGTCGCCGGGCGTAACGTCGGGCGACCACAGCATGCCCTCCTCGCCGCTTTCGTCGGAATATTTGAGAAGCATCACGCCATCGCCGGCCTCATAGAGCAGGCCGCCGCCGAAGCCGTAGTTGGCCTCGCCGATAATCTCGGCGGGGATGTTCCAATCGTCGTCGTATTCCACCTCCACAGGAGCGGCCACAGAGCCTTGGTGGATAAACGAGAGCACGTCGGTCCAAAGCGGCTGCCAATCATAATCGTCGGCGCGCAGCACAGGCGCTGCGGCAAGCATTTCTTTGGTGACGCCGTTGAATTTTTTCGCCTGCGGCAGACGTGCGCTTTTTCCGGCACGCTCCGTGCGAGAGGCCGTGCGCACGGCCTTGTGCTTGGCCGGGGCGGCCGAGACAGCCGAGGCGGCGATGGCCACGGCAAAGGCAAGAGTAACAAATTTTTTCATAGGCCTTGTATAAGTGCTTAAATAAAACAAATTTCGAAACTCCGCAACCCGGAATCCCGAAACGAAATGGCATGGCGATGGTTGTTCAAAAAAAAGTACCTCCGAGGGGAATCGAACCCCTATCAAAAGTTTAGGAAACTTCTATTCTATCCGTTGAACTACAGAGGCATTTCACTATGGCAAATGCAAAGTTACATCATTTTTTTCAAACCCAAGCCAAATCATGCGAAAAAAATTCCCGCCCTCCGTCAACAAGCCTTTCGTAATAAGCATTTCAAACCGTTTGCACCGGGTTCTTTCAGCCGCTCTCGGCATCATATCGGGTCGTGGACGGCTGTAATGCCAAGCCCTTTTCGGTTGTCGCAATCTACCGGGTTACACCAACGGATCCGGCCGCTTCCTGCCTGTCGCGCTCATCATTCCGCCCGTTGATAGAGCGCAAAGTCAATCAAGCCGTAATCTTGGTTTCCGTGTATCCGCCGATTCTGATTTTCGATTTCGATAAAGGCCGCGGGCATCTTCTGCCATACGTCGCCAATCTTGCGAACGGGTACTTTCACAATGCAAAGATACACACAAAATCGTGTTTTTGCAAATTTTTCAACAAAAAAAGCCCTCACGCGCGTGGTGATGGTGAAGAAATTATCTTTTATCTTTTAATCTTATTATCTTATATATACCTTCACCGCTACCGCCGCCACTACCGCCGCCACTACCACCATCACTACCGCCATCGCTACTTAAAAAATTGAAGTAGCGGAAGGGTTCATTCAGGGACACAAGCCTCCGGCTTGTGCAAATCATCCACAACCCGGAGAGTTGTGTTCCTGCCGCCTCGTCCCACCGCGCGAGGCATATATTTATTTATAAACATGACTGCGGGGACAAGAAGCAGGGCGGTAATTACGGTCATGACAAACGCCCATATTCCGTCGGCATGTTGGAAGATTTTAAACTGCACGCGCCCGATAGGGATAAGGATGAATAAATGAGTGCAGAGAATCGCCAATGTGTTCACACCGAAAAATTCGAGCCATTTCGTACCCGGAATTTTTTCAAACAGCGATGCCACGGCAACAAGGACAAAGCACCACACTATATAGAAAGCGTTGGTGGCCATCTGGCTTTCAAGAAAACAATCAATAGCGAACATCAATCCGATGCCCGAAACGATTATAACCAGAGAGTTACGCCTATCCTTCACCAATCTGAAAATTGTACTTGCAGCGAGGTTTCCTATTCCGAAATACAGAGTCCAGCAAAGGGCATTATTTATCATGAATGGAGAGGCTACTTCACTTATTAAATCCCAAAACAGCCATATTGCAAAGAGAACGGCCGTTTTTGCCCACAAGGGCAACTTGCTTATAAAGTAATAAAAAATCTGCACCCAAAAGAGGCATAGTATGAACCACAACGGCACGTTTACGTATAAATAGTCGGATTTCGCCACAACCTTGAAGACATCAAGAATCATAGTCCATGTAACCGCATCCAACGACCTATTATCCCATAATTCGACACATATTCTAAACGGATACGACAGCAGGAAAAAAATAAAAAAGGGAATGAGCAGCGTGTATACATTGCGTTTTACAAAATCGACAAAAGCCTTGGGCTTGAAGAAGAAGCCGGAAAGGAAAAAGAAAATTGCATTGACATGATTCGGAGTCCACCACTCGGGGCAACCCGGGGCGTGCACAAATATCACACCGAGAATCGAGGCTCCTTTCAGCAAGTCGACCCATTTCACACGTTCCTTTCTTGAATCAGAAATAATGTTTTCCATAACGCGGATGTTGATACAAAAATGAAGCCGACAAGATCCGCCAAAATCGGAAAAAACACATAAAAAAAGGCGCGGAGCTTGATTTTGCTCTCGTCCTCTTACTTCTACGTATCGCCAAACACGTGTATCAACAGAACGGAAGAAATAATCACCCCACGCCGTTATCGCGTATGGCGACGGCACAGGGGTAGCGTACCGGGCATATACGAACACGGAAAAGGGGCACTCTTCGCTTTTGTCCATTGATACTTTCGAGTATTTGGCGATTTCAGAAGTAACGAACTAAGCTAAATGCCTTTTTAACCACGTTGGATTTCTCCCCAACGGGCATGCAAAATTAGCAAATATTTTTTAGAGTGCCCCTTTGACAGGGTGATTATTTTTTTCAAAAGCTCCAAAATAACGGATAAGCCAAATTTACGGTGCATGTCATTCCGGCAGAAGCGGCAGAGCCGCTTAATATGGTAGGCATGGGCGAAAGCCCATGTTATGATGAGATGTTGTTATTCGACTGCGGCCGCAGTCGAACCTCCGAGATTCGTTAGAAACACGGGCTATGGCCCGTGCCTACCGTATTCGACCGCCCTGCGGTCCTCCTGTTTTAGTCTATGATGCACCGTAATTTCAGCGTGTAAGACTTTAACTTCTTGATTTTCGCCATTTTTGAAAAAAATTATGGGAAACTGAGAAAAAAGTTGTCGGATTTTTGGAGGATTACGCTCTATGAATTGAAATAATTTCTTATATTTGCATCAAAGAATTGCCTTTGGCACCGCGCACCGGCTTTCAGCCGACTTGCGCTATTCTTTTCAACGAATATATTATATTTGCATAAATATTAAAATTAACCGTTAAATTTTTACCGAAAATGGCTGATATTACCGCAACAGCGAAACGCTTCCTCGACGAAGCCGAATTCCGCTACACCTTCAACGAAGAACGCAACTCCTACGAGTTCGGCCTTAAACTCGAAAACGGCTCCGCTCAGGTCCGCTTCACCTGCCGCGACGACGACGACTATTTCATGGTGTTCGCTTTCTGGGAAGGCAAAGTGCCCGTCAAGGCTGTGCCCGCCGTGCTCCCCATCATAAACGACATCAACTTCAACACCCGCTTCACCACCCTCACCATCGACCCCGAAGACGGCGAGCTCGCCTGCCATGCCGGCGTGAACATCGACGGCGCCACTATCTCGACCGAGCAGTTCGGCGTGACAATGCACGTTGTGGTGAAATGCCTCGACGACAACATCGACCGCATCATGCGCGCAGCATGGAGCACCCCCAACAACGCCGACGGCAAACTCAACTAACCCATTTTAATGACGAATGACTAATAACTAATTACGAATGACTAATGACGAATAATTCGTCGTTAGTCATTCGTAATCAGTAATTCACCATTCGTAATTCGTAATTCGAAGTTCAACCCATGGACCACTATGTAGTATCGGCGCGAAAGTACCGCCCGTCGACTTTCGACACCGTGATTGGCCAGAAGCCTCTCACGGCAGCCTTGAAACACTCCATAGCCACCGACAAACTTGCACACGCCTATCTTTTCTGCGGCTCGCGCGGAGTCGGCAAGACTTCGTGCGCGCGCATATTCGCCAAGACCATCAACTGCGAGCACCGCACCGCCACGGGCGAGGCTTGCAACGAATGTGAGTCGTGCCGCGCGTTCAACGAAAACCGCTCGCTGAACATTATAGAACTCGACGCCGCCTCCCACAACGGTGTCGACGACATAAAGGCACTTATCGAGCAGGTGCAGGTTCCGCCCACGTCGGGACGCTACCGCGTGTTTATCGTCGATGAGGTGCACATGCTCTCGTCGGCTGCTTTCAACGCATTTCTCAAAACCTTGGAGGAGCCGCCGGAATACGTAGTGTTTATCCTCGCCACCACCGAGAAACACAAGATAATACCCACCATCCTGTCGCGCTGCCAAATCTACGATTTCAGCCGCATCACCATACAGGATATGGTGGACCATCTCTCTTCGGTGGCCGCCAAAGAAGGCATCGAGGCCGAGGCTTCGGCCCTGAACGTGATAGCGCGCAAAGCCGACGGTGCCATGCGCGACGCCCTGTCGATATTCGACCAGGTGGCAGCCTCGTCGATGGGCCACGTCACGTTCCAAAACACAATCGACAATCTCAACATCCTCGACTCGCGCTACTACTGCCGGCTTGTCGAGGCTTTCCTCGCGGGCAACATCCCCGACGCTCTCCTCATATATAAAGAGGTGCGCGACAAGGGCTTCGACTCGCAATTTTTCATCAACGGCCTCGGCCTGTATATGCGCGACCTGATGCTGGCCTACACCCCGCAGACGCTCACAATGCTCGAGGGCACCGACGACGACCGCACGCAGATGGCCGAGCTGGCCGCCAAATGCCCGCCGCCGTTTATCTACCGGGCCATGTCGCTGTGCAACGACGCCGACCTCAATTTCCGGGCAGCCACCAACAAGCAGTTCCTCATCGAACTCACGCTCGTAAAACTATGCCAATTATGCAGCCCCTCCCCCAGTAGAGGCGACGGAGAGGGGCAGTTGAAACCAATATTCGCCTCACAGCCGGCACCAAAGGCAAAGGAAGCGGAAAAGGCAAGTCAGGCAAAACAGGCGCCCATGCCGTCCACGCCCCCTGCGCAGCCTATGCAACCTATGCCCCCTACGCAGCAGCCTGCTGTGCAGCCTGCCCAGCCACCTGTGCACGCGCCTGCGCCGCGCCGCATGGCCGCCGCCACGATGGGCCTGTCGATACGCCGCGCCAAGGCAGGGCCTGAAAAGCCCGTGGAGACACGCGTCGAGACGCGCCGCGAGCATCGCGCCGAGCCCTACACCATCGAGCAGCTCATCGGGGTGTGGAAGCAGTTTGCCGCCGAACATCCCACAGAAAAAATCCTCGGCTCCACCATGCTCGGCTCGTTGCCGCAGCCATCGGAGGGCGACATCTTTGACATATATGTCGACGAAAAAATCCAGGTGGAAATCCTCGACCAGTTCCGCCCGGAATTGCTCGCGAAGATACACGACACCTTATCCAACGACAACATCGAGTTCCGGACGCACATCCGCCAGGGCGAGTCGTCGCCGGCGACGTGGACCCAGCGCCAGGTGCTGGCACACATGCTCGACGAGTGCCCCGAATTGCAAAAATTCATCGACGACTTCTCGTGCACCCTCGGCTGACATCGGACATAATAACCCGCATTTTTACCCCGTTGTAGGGACGCACGGGCCGTGCGTCCGTTGCAAAATAATGATAATCAACTGTATAATGGACTATTTCACGGACGCACGAACCGTGCGTCCCTACACCGTGATTACATTCTCATTCATAATTTGCAAAAAAGTAAAAGAACAGGAGAGACAGTAGGCCAACGCCTCTTGTCTCTCCTGTTCTCTTTTCTATTTTTTTTCGGCTTAACTGATGGAGAGCGACACGGGGCAATGGTCGGAGCCCATTACCGTGGGTAGGATTTCGGCCGAGGATACGCTCGGCATAAGCCGCTCCGACACAAGGAAGTAGTCGATGCGCCAGCCGCGGTTGTTGTCGCGGGCGCGGAAGCGGTAGCTCCACCATGAATAGGCCTCTTTGGTGTCGGGATGCAGGCGGCGGAACGTGTCGGCGAAGCCTCTGTCGAGCAAGGCGCCGAAGCCCTCGCGCTCGGTGTCGGTGAAGCCGGCCGAATTGTGGTTGGCCTCCGGGCGGCACAGGTCGATGTCGTTGTGGGCCACATTGAGGTCGCCGCAGACAATCACCGGCTTTTTCTTGTCGAGGGCGCACACATAGTCGGCGAAAGCCTTGTCCCACTCGGCGCGGTAGGGCAGGCGCGCCAGTTCGGTGCCGGAGTTGGGGGTATATACATTTACGAGGTAGAAATCGTCCATTTCCAGAGTCACGACACGTCCTTCGGTGTCGTGGCAGTCGATGCCGATGCCAAGGTTTACCGACAGGGGCTTGTGGCGCGTGAAAATCACCGTGCCGGAATAGCCCTTTCGCTCGGCATAGTTCCAGTAGCTTTCATAGCCGGGAAAAGCGAGGTCGATTTGCCCCTGTTGCAGCTTGGTTTCCTGCAAGCATACGAAATCGGCGTCGAGCTCGGCGAAAATGTCGGCGAAGCCTTTGCCACACACGGCGCGGAGGCCGTTGACATTCCAAGAAATGAATTTCATATCAATACTGTTCGGAGGCGTTGGGGAAGTCGGACGTCTTCACATCCTCGATATAGCTCGACACGGCCTGGTTTATCACCGTGGAGAGGTCGGCATATCGGCGGAGGAACTTCGGCGAGAAGCCCTTGTTGATGCCCAGCATGTCGTGCATCACCAGCACCTGGCCGTCGACGCCGCCGCCGGCACCGATGCCGATCACGGGGATTGTGAGCTCCGAAGCCACGCGCTTGGCGAGCTCGGCGGGAATCTTCTCGAGCACGATGGCGAAGCAGCCTATTTCCTCGAGCATATGGGCGTCGGCGATAAGTTTCTCGGCCTCGGCCTCGCCTTTGGCACGCACGGCATAAGTGCCGAACTTGTTAATCGACTGCGGGGTGAGGCCCAGGTGGCCCATCACCGGGATGCCGGCGCAGAGGATGCGCTCGATCGACTCGCGTATTTCGGCTCCGCCTTCGATTTTCACAGCCTCGGCATGGCTTTCCTTCATGATGCGGATGGCAGATTCGAGGGCCCCGATGGGGTTGCCCTGATACGTGCCGAAAGGCATGTCGCACACCACCAGGGCGCGTGTCGTGCCCTTGATTACGCTCTTGGCGTGATAAATCATCTGGTCGAGGGTGATGGGCAGGGTTGTAAGATTGCCGGCCATCACGTTCGAGGCCGAGTCGCCCACGAGAATCACGTCCATGCCGGCCTCGTCGATAAGTTTGGCCATCGAATAGTCGTAGGCCGTGAGCATTGCTATTTTTTCGCCGCGTTGCTTCATTTCGGTGAGGCGCGCGGTAGTCACTTTCCGTGTATTGTCTACTGTATTTGTCGACATATCAAATCTTTTTTAAGAATTTCGCCGCAAAAGTACAAAAAAAATCGAAACCGCCCACATTTCCCCGCCGATTTACGTTAATTATCGTCAATTAACCATCAATCAAATATTGACGGCTCATTCGCGGGAATTAACGCAAGAATTAATTTGTGCAATCCGTGCACGGCGAAGCCGTGACTCCTTGGGTAACCGGGTATGGAGGCGCAGCCGACATGCCCGGTAGTGCATAGGCTCAACACCGGCACCGCGAAGCTGTGCCTCGCGCCAAAATCAATATATATAATATCCGGGAGGCACACGCTTCGCGGTGCTTTCCATTCATCCCGACCCAACCCCGCATGTCGGCTGCGCCTCCATACGGGGTTAACCAAGGAATCACGGCTTCGCCGTGGCAAACTTGCGAAACCTTGCTTAATCAAAAATTGACGGCTCATTCACGGGCATTAACGTAAAAAACCAACGGCTTATTTGCGGGCATTAACGTTAAAGGTGGCGAAGCCGGGGGTGGAGCGGAGGGTGTAGGCGGCGGTGTCGGAGGCCTCGACGATGAGGGCCTCGGTCCGGGGGAGCGATTCGACGATGGCAAGGGCCGAGTCAGCCGGCAGGGCCATGCAGGCTGTGGCGAGGGCGTCGGCAAGGGCGCAGTCGGGCGCGACGACGGTGGCCGACAGGGTGGATGTGGACACGGGGCGGCCTGTCACGGGCGATATCGTGTGGCCGACGGTGCCGGAGGATGTGGTGCGATAATTGCGGTAGTTGCCCGATGTGGCCACGGCTAAGTTGGTGAGCGACAGCAGGGTTAGCCGCTCGTGCTCTATTTCATCCGACTGCCGTGGCGCGTCGATCTGGATAATCCAGTCTTGGCCGCGCGGATTCTTGCCCTTGACGGCAATCTCGCCGCCCACTTCCACCATATAGTCCTCGACACCGGCACGGGCGAGGGCGCGCGCTATGCAGTCCACGCCATAGCCCTTGGCCACGGCGGAGAAATTGAATTGTGTGCCGGGATGCTTCTTGCGCACGGTGCCGTCGGGGAGGATTTCACAGGCCGGAAGTCCTACAAGGGCAAGAGCGGAGTCGACCTGCGCGCCGGAGGGGCCGTCGGAGGCCGCCGTGCCGGGACCGAACCCCCAGAGAGAGATGAGCGGGCCGAGCGTGGGGTCGAAGGCACCGCCTGTAAGGCTGTTGACACGTGACGAGATTGAGAACACGTCGGCAAAGAGGCTGTCGGCTCGCGCCGACGAGTCGCCGCGGTTGATGCGGCTTATAAGGGAATTTTCGCGGAATGGCGACAGCGACGCATCGATACGCCCAATCACGGCCGCGATGGTGTCCGACAGGTCGGCGTCGGCGCGATATGTGATATGGTAGGTCGTGCCCCATGCCGACCCTGCTGTCTGCCGGTATTCGGGGGCGTGCCGGCAACCGAGCGTCAACACCGCCACAAGGCAAACAATGGCATATACCGAACGAAAACGCATATTATTCTCTCCTTTTTATACAGTGTAGGGACGCACGGCTCGTGCGTCCGCATAAAAAATATTTGACACAATAAATTAGCATCATTTCGCAACGGACGCACGGGCCGTGCGTCCCTACACTATACATATTTTTGCAAAAATAAAAATTTATTTTGAGATTAGGATTAATTTCTATAATTTTGTTTTTTATAATTCCTCTTATCCTCCAAAAAGTACAATCCCCCTATGGACAGCGCGACTATTTACACTCCCGAGCAAGAAGAACAGATGGTGCAGGACGCCTTCCGCGAGGTGCTCGACGGATATCTTGCATCCAACCACCGCAAGAAGGTGGAGATAATCGAACGTGCATTCAAATTTGCCAAAGAAGCCCACAAGGGCATACGCCGCCGCTCCGGCGAGCCTTATATACTCCACCCGATAGCCGTGGCCAAGATTGCCTCGCAGGAAATCGGACTCGGCTCCACGTCGATATGCGCGGCGTTGCTGCACGATGTGGTGGAAGACACCGACTATACCGTCGAAGACATCGAGCGGCATTTCGGAGCCAAGATAGCCCAGCTGGTGGGTGGCCTCACAAAGATTTCAGGCGGTATCTTCGGCGACCGCGCCTCCGCCCAGGCCGAGAACTTCCGCAAACTGCTCCTCACCATGAGCGACGATATCCGCGTGGTGCTTATCAAGATGGCCGACCGCCTCCACAATATGCGCACCCTCGGGTCGATGGCTCCCAACAAGCAATACAAGATTGCCGGAGAGACGCTCTACATCTACGCTCCCCTGGCCCACCGCCTGGGGCTGTTCGAGATAAAGACCGAGCTCGAAGACCTGTCGTTCAAATACGAGCACCCGGCCGCCTACGCCGACATCGAGGCAAAAATCAAAGACACGGAGTCGCACCGCAACGAGGTGTATGCCGATTTCTCCACCCCCATCGTGGAGCGTCTCAAAGCCATGGGCCTCGAATTCGAGGCAAAGGCTCGTGTAAAGTCGGTGTACTCCATATGGAACAAGATGCAGACCAAGCACATCCCCTTCTCGGAGGTGTACGACCTCTATGCCATGCGCATCGTCTTTGAATGCGACCGCGAGGAGGACGAGAACGAGATGTGCTGGAAAATCTACAATGCCATCACCTCCATCTATCAGAAGCATCCCGACCGCACGCGCGAATGGCTCTCGACGCCCAAGTCAAACGGCTACAAAGCCCTGCACGTGACGGTGATGGGCCCCGACGGCAACTGGGTGGAGGTGCAGATACGCTCGCGCCGCATGGACGAGACCGCCGAAAAAGGCTTCGCCGCACACTGGAAATACAAAATCGGCGAGGGTGACGAGGAATCGGAGCTGCAAATATGGCTCCAAACCATCAAGGACATCCTCGAAGACCCCGAGCCGTCGGCCATTGACTTCCTCGACACGCTGAAACTGAACCTTTTTGCGTCGGAAATAGTGGTGTTCACACCCTCGGGCGAACTGTGGACCCTGCCGGCCGGAGCCACCGTGCTTGACATGGCATTCAACCTCCACTCCGAACTAGGCTCGCACTGCATAGCCGGCAAGGTCAACCACCGCCTTGTGCCGCTGAGCCAGGAACTGAAATCGGGCGACCAGGTAGAGGTGCTCACTTCCCAGTCGCAGATGCCGCAGCCGCAGTGGATGCAGTTTCTCGCCACGGCAAAAGCCAAGACACGCCTGCGCAAGGCTCTCCAGAAATCGCGCCAGCCAACCGTGCTCAAAGGCAAGAAAGCACTCGACGCGTTCCTTGCCGAAAACGGCATCGAGGAAAGCAACAATATCGTCACCAAGCTGCTCGGCCTTTTCCATGTGTCGAACCTCGACGAGCTGCACTATCAGCTCGGCTCCGAGCAGGTAATTCTCAACGACTACGTGTTGAAGACCCTCAAACGCCGCTCCGAAAAAGAATCGTCGGAATCCTTCCTGAAAAAAATCCTGCGCATAGGCCGCGGCTCGTCGGCCAACAGCAAAACCGAAGCCAAAGAGGCATCGGAGCCTGCCCTGCCCGAGGCCATGCCCGTGAACATGAAGGAAACCTACATCTTGCGCTACGACAGCGACGGCGCCAACTTCCTGCTGGCCGACTGCTGCTCGCCCATCCCCGGCGACGAAGTGCTCGGCTTCGTCGGCGACGACAACCGCGTGACCGTGCACTCGCTCACCTGCCCCCGCGCCGCCGTGCTCAAAGCCTCCTACGGCCCCCGCATCGTGGCCACACGCTGGGAGCGCGTCGAAGGCAAATTCCTGGCCCATGTGCGCATCCAGGGCATCGACCGCCACGGCATCCTCCAGGAACTCACCCAGATGATTTCCAACCACCTCAACATGGACATCCGCCGGCTCAACATCGCCGCCGAGGACGAGGTATTCTCCTGCGACCTGTGGGTGCGCGTAGCCGCCGCCACCGTCGTGGAAGACCTCTGCGCCAAACTCCGCAAAGTCGACGGCGTCACCTCCGCCGCCCGCATCTACTGACGATTAACACCGAATCCATTCCCCGTCGAAGTTTTAACGTTAATTGCCATTAATTTTTCATTAATTTAAATATATGTCACAGGCGAAAGTTAATGTTTTGAGAGCAGGGACGCACGGCTCGTGCGTCCGCGTGTCAAACGAGAGCATCCGCAGCAGAAGCGCGTATGCGCTTCAAGACAGTAGCCGTGGGTGGAGCGAAGCGTAACCCACGGTGTGCAAATTGGCTTCCTGCGGGGTATTGGAGCGGAGCCTGCCGGAGCGTTCGAAAATGCCGTCCATAGCACGAGGCACTACTTCGCAGTGCTTTTTTACATACATCACAATCCGGGCTTGTCGGCTTTTGGCCTCCAAACCCGGTTAACAAAGGAACCACGGCTTCGCCGTGCCTAACTTGCGAAACATTTAATTAAAACTCCATGAGTAAATTCAGCATATATGGCAATGTTATCCTGGCGGTGATAGCCACGCTGGTCATTGTGTATTTTTATCCTCATCCGCAGGCCAACCACTACAAGTTTGAGGAGGGCCGGCCGTGGAACTATGCCAAACTGATTGCCCCGTTCGATATCCCGATACGGCCCGACTCGGCCACGGTGCTGCGCGTGCGCGACTCGCTCGACCGCAAGTTTGTGCCCGTGTTCGAGCGCAAGGAGGCTATCGCCGACTCGGTAATCACCGCCCTGATGGCCTCGTGGGTGCGCATTGCCGGCGAGGAAGCCCCGGCGCCGGAAGACGCCGCCATGCGCAAGCGCGCCATCTCGTTTCTCAAAAACGCTTACAGCCGCGACGTGGTAGAGGACCACTACGGCGCGCGCATTGCCGAGGGCTCGCTGCCAAATGTGAAAATCACCAATGAAAATACCGTACGCCAGTACTCGTCGACGGGCATCTCCTACCCCGAAAAGGTATATACCGAGATGATACGCACGATGAACGACTCGGCGGCGCGTCCCTGGGCCGAGAAATACAAAATCCGCGAAGTGCTCCGCCCCAACCTGCTGTACGACGCCGAGACATCGGGACGCCTCTACGACTACGACCTCTACCGCCTCACAGCCATACGCGGAGTGATACAGCAGGGCCAGACCATAATCGACAAAGGCGCGGTAATTACTCCCCAGGACTATACCAACCTGCTCACCTACGAGCGCATGGTCGAGGAACAGCTCACCGCCGGAGGCCAGAGCAAATGGATGGTATGGCTGGGCCAACTGGTGTATGTGGCCCTGCTCATGTGCGGGCTCATGGCTTTCATGCGCTTCTCGGCCCCCGACATATGGAAAAGCCGCCAGGCAATGACCTTCGTGATATCCCTTGTCGTGATTTTCTTCCTCATATCCACAGCCATGGATTATTTCATCGACCAGGGAATCTATCTTGTGCCCATGGCCATAGTGCCGGTGCTGATGGTGGTGTTTTTCGACGCCGCGTCGGCGCTGTTTGTATCGGCCACGGTGACAATGCTCTGCGCCGGCATCACCTCGTTCACCCTCGAATTCATCATGCTGCAATTTGCCGCCACCACGGCCGCCGTTTACTCCCTGCGCCAGCTCTCGCGCCGCACCGAGCTGCTGCGCACGGCAGGATTTGTCGTGGCCGCCTACTGGCTGGGATATGTGGGGCTCGAAATGATGCTCAACGGCTCGTTCAGCGGATTCTCATGGCGCATGATGGCATATCTCGGCATAAGCGCGGCTCTATGCTCGATGGCTTACATTGCAATGGCCGCCGTGGAAAAACTTTTCGGATTTGTGTCGGTGGTGACGCTCATCGAGCTGTCGGACACCAACAACCCCGTGCTCCGCGAACTGTCGGAACGCTGCCCCGGCACATTCCAGCACTCGATGGCCGTGAGCACGCTCGCCTCCGACGCCGCCGCCAAAATCGGCGCGAACGAGCAGCTTGTGCGCGCCGGCGCCCTTTTCCACGACATCGGCAAGCTCGACCAGCCCAATTTCTACACCGAGAACCAGCACGGCGTGAACCCTCACGACCCCCTGCCTCCCGAACGCTCGGCAGAGATTATCATAGGCCACGTAAAGGCCGGGCTCAAACGCGCCGACAAAATAGGGCTGCCTTCGGTGGTGAAAGATTTCATATCGCAGCACCACGGCAAGGGCAAGGCCAAATATTTCTATTATAACTATTGCAAGGCGCATCCCGGCGAGGATGTGGACCCGGCGCCGTTTACATATCCCGGCCCGAACCCGCGCAGCCGCGAGGCCTCGCTGCTTATGATGGCCGACAGCGTGGAGGCCGCCTCGCGCTCGCTCAAAGAGCCCACCGCCGCGTCTATCACCGAACTTGTGAATAAAATCATCGACGGCCAGATTGCCGAGGGCCTGCACAACGACAGTCCCATCTCGTTCAGCGACGTGCACACGATAAAGAACGCCTTCATCAAGCGTCTGCTCACCATCTACCATTCGCGCATAGCCTACCCCTCGGCCAAATAGTCGGTAGGCGACACGCCAAACTGCTTCTTGAACGATGTAGAGAAATGGCTTAGCGTGGAGAAGCCCGTCATGTCGGCAATCTCCGAGATGTTGTGGCGGCCTTCGCGCAGGAGTTCGGCGGCACGGTTCAGCTTGTAATTCTTGAAAAATACAGAGGGATTCATTCCGGTGAGTCCCTTTATTTTGTAGTACAGTTTTGTGCGCGAGATAGCAAGTTTGTCGACGAGCGAGCTTATGTCGAACTCCGAATTCGACAATTCTTCCTCCATCAAGGCATAAAGGCGGTCGAGGAAAGCCTTGTCGATGGGCGAAAGGTCGGCCTGGGCAGGGGTGTCGTCGAGTTTTGTCGACGATGATATGATGCGTCGCATCTTCTCGCGGTTTTCCAACAGCGACTTTATCAACGCCAGCACATACGTGGGGTCGAAAGGCTTTGTCACATATGCGTCGGCCCCGGAATTGAGGCCCTCCACCTGGTCGGCCACAAGGCTCTTGGCCGTGACAAGAATCACGGGCGTGTGCGACAGCTGAATGTAGTCCTTTATTCTGCGGCAGAATTCGAAGCCGTCGGTGCCGGGCATCACCACATCGGAGATAATGAGCGCGGGATGCGTCTCCGAGGCGATGCGGAACCCTGACTCGGCGTCGAAAGTGGCTATTATATTGTAATGCGGGCGCAGGAGGGCGCGAAGGAAGTGGACCACCTCGGTGTCGTCGTCGACAACAAGCACCGTAGGGCGTTCGTTGAGGTCGTCGGCAGCGGGTTCGTCTTCGTTGATTTCCGGGCCGTTGTAGACCATCGCTTTCGGGCGGCTCACGCGCTCGCTTTCCGTGTAGCAGCCGTCGCCGACAGGCAGGACGAGGGTGAACACAGCCCCCGAAGCCAATTCCTCGGATTTATCCACAGTAAGATTTCCGTGATGCAGACGGGCGAGCGCGCGGGCATAATAGAGGCCGATGCCCGTGCCCCAGTTGTAGTAGCCCTTGGTCTGGCGGTCGAGCTGATAGTAACGCTCGAAGATGCGCTCGCGCTGGTCGGAGGGCACGCCGGGGCCGGAGTCGGCCACAGATATTCGCGCCGTGGAGCCTTCGACTTCGAGCACAAGCGCGATGCGTCCGCCAGCCGGGGTGAATTTTACGGCATTCGACAGCAAGTTTGTGACTATTTTTTCAAGTTTGTCACGGTCGAAAGTGGCCTCACACGGCTGTTCGAGTCCATAGGTCACAAGCTGTATTCCTTTCTCGCGCGCGTTTATGCGGAATATGTCGGATATTTCGGCAAGGGCCAGGGCAAGGTCGGCGCGCTCCACTTCGAGGCGCAGGGTGTCGTTTTCAAGTTTGTGGAAGTCGAGCAGCTGGTTGACCAGACGTAGCATACGGCGCACGTTGCGCTGTACGATGCGCAGCATCGAGTCCTGCTCGGAGGTGAGGTTGCCTCCGTGACGCATCTGCTCGAGCGGCGCCGAAATCATGGTGAGCGGCGTGCGGAACTCATGCGAGATGTTGGCGAAGAAACTCATGTTCATCTCATTCACGCGCTTTTCCTGCTCTTTTTCGTAGAGGGCGCGGCCGGTCTTGGCTTTCTCGATGTTGAGGCGGCGGCGATGGCGCATAAACAGCCATACAAGCGAGGCGAACGCCAGGATATAAATTGCGATTGCCCACCACGAGAACCAAGGCGCGGGCGCGACATGCACTTTCAGCGATATTTCAGCCGATTCATCCCCTCCGTCCTGCGAGCGCACGCGGAAGGTGTAGGTGCCGGGGGCGAGGTTGGCATAATATGCCTCGTGCACGTTGCGGGCGTCGACCCAGTAAGGGTCGTGGCCTTCGAGGCGGTAGACATATCGGGCGTTGTTGCCCTGGGCATAGTCGAGCATGGAGAACGAGATAGAGAAGCCGTTCTGGGTGTGGTCGAGAAATATTTCAGGCCGGTGGACGAGCGCGCGCGATATTATTTCAGGATTCTCGGCGGCGTTCACCACACGGTTGTGCACTTTCAGGTCTTCGAAAACGAGCCGGGCAGGCCGCACGCGGTCCACTTCCAGAGGGTCGAACACCGTGAGGCCGTGCGAGCCGCCGAATACAATACGGCCGTCGTCGAGACGTGCCGCCGCACGGTCGTAGAATTGGTTGCCTCCGATTCCGTCCTCGGCGAAATAGTTGGTGAACCGGCCCGATGTGCGGTCGTAGCGTCCGATGCCATATTGCGTCGACACCCACATATGCCCCTGGCGGTCCTCGACAAAGGCGGCGATGTCGGTACACGGCGCGCCGGTGACACGCTCTACGGCCTTTGTGACGGTATCGTACACGATGGCGCCGTTGCCTATCGTTCCGATCCATATCTTGCCGTAAGAGTCGCTTTTAAGGTCGGAGGGAATGAACACGCCCCGGGCTATCGCCTTCTGCCACGCGCCGTCGGCAAGCCCGGGCGAGGAAAATGTCATGGTGGCCGGGTCGAGAGAGGCGAGCGGCTGCATCAGCGCGCCCACAAGCATTTGGCCGCCGGCGTCGGGCGCTATGCCCGACACGAAGCCATGCGTGCCCACCTGCACAAAACGGAACTCATCGGCTCCGGGAGCGAGCGCGCCCACAAAGGGGGCGCCAAGCCCGACATATACCGTGCCGTCGGGACCCTCCGACATGGCATGCGGGGCGTACATGTCATAGGTCCAGACAACGGAAAGCGACGCGCCGTCGAATCTGCACTTGAACAATTTTCCACCCATGAGCGAGGCCAGCCACAAATAGCCGTCGGAAGAGGCGAACACGGTGCTTATCTTGCGGTGGGGCGACTCGCCGAACGGCAGAAAAGATGTCTCGAAATCGCGCACCTCGGAATTTGCCGAATTATATACCGACACGGTATAACCGTTTTTCACAATCCACAGCCTCCCTTGCCCGTCGACGCTGACAGAGCTCACCGGCTTGCCTGCAAATTCGGTGTTGAGAATCTTCACATTGTTGAACCGCCCGCGTATGGCTGCGCGCACGGCCACGCCCGAGTCATATGACCCGAGCCAAAGGTTGCCGTTGGAGTCGGTGAAAAAACCCGTCACGTTAAATGTCGGGGCGTCGAACGGGAAATCGTTGTCACGCTCGGTAATCACCCGCCCCGACAGGGCATCGTAAAGCATCAGGCCCTGCGAAAGCGTGGAGATGATTATGCTGCCGTCCTTGCCATAGGGATGTATCACCGAGAAATGCACGTCGGCAATGGCCGGATTGTCGGATATGGCGGCCGGAGCGGCCACAAACCGGCGCGCGTCGGTGTCGTAGAAGTCGATGCGGCCTTTGCTGCCGAGCCAGATGCGGCCCTTTGCCGCGTCGAAATAGTAGGCATATGGATTTGCCGGAAGCGGTATGGAGTCCTCCATGGCAAATGTCTTGCCGTTGAAGCGGCGCAGGCACCGGGGGTTGGCCACCCACAGCGAGCCGGAGCGGTCGGAGTAGACGGTGGAAAAATTGGTATATTGACTGTCGAGCACGGGAACCACCTCGCGGAAGCACCCTGAGGTGTCTGAATACTCGAGCAAGACGCTGCGGGTATTGAGCAGAATCCTGCCGTCGGGCATTTCCACAAACTGGTATCCGCAATTATTTGGTCCGATTACAGGTACCCTCCTGAACTTTTCGCGGTCGTCGAGAATGGCCACGCCGCTGATGGTGGCCACCCAAAGGCGGTTGCGCCTGTCGCGCAGCAGGGCATTAATCTGATTGTCGGGAAGGTCGAGAGAGTCGTCGGTGCAGAAATAATGGTGCATCTCATGCACATTATATTTATTGAGGCCGCGGAAAGTGCCAATCCAAACATGACCCGCCGAATCTTCGGCAAAAGCCTTGATATTTTGGTTAGACAAATCTTTGTCCACTATCATTGGCGCAATGGACTCCTCCGACACCGGAGCAGAGCCTCCCCTGCGGCATGCCGTGGCCACTGTCAATAAAATCAAAAATAGAGCAAGAATATTTTTCATGGATTTGATTTTTCTAACGCGAAAATAACACTTTTTCACGATAGAAAGAGGTGAAATTTGACGTTTTGAACAAATAAGAAAACATTTGAACATTCAAGAAAGCCGACTTAACCCATTGAGAAACACTTTTAAACATATCCGAATCCCTGCCGCTTTTTTTCAAGCTAATTTTGCATCGTAGAAAATACCTAAAATCTTCCATATGAAAACTAATCTAATCCTTTGTGCTTTTATGATTGCCGCCATGGCCTCGTGCTCGCCGGCAAAGACAGAAAAGACCGCGACCGGCAATCCGGAAATTCAGGCTTCGGAATCTACCGCCGTGGTCGACACCGAATCAGGCAAAGTGGCCGGATACGTGGCCGACGGCATACATATATATAAAGGTATCCCTTATGCCAAGGCCGCCCGCTTCATGGCTCCCGAACCGGCCGACAAATGGGACGGCATCCGCTCGTGCCGCCACTACGGCCCGACTTCGCCGCAAGGCGCGCGCCAGGGCTACGCCTCCGACGAGACGGCTTTCGCCTTCGACTGGGACGACGGCTACACCGGCGAGGACTGCCAAAGAGTAAACATCTGGACTCCCGGCATCAACGACGGCAAAAAACGCCCCGTGATGGTATGGCTCCACGGCGGAGGATACTCCGCAGGCTCCGGCCAGGAACTTCCCTCCTACGACGGCACCAACCTCGCCCGCAAAGGCGACGTGGTGGTGGTAACGCTCAACCACCGCCTCAACGTGCTCGGCTTCCTCGACCTTTCAGCTTTCGGCGACAAATACGCCGACTCGGGCAACGCCGGCCTCCTCGACATTATAGCAGCATTACAATGGGTACATAATAATATTGGTAATTTCGGAGGCGACCCCGACAACGTGACCATCTTCGGTCAGTCGGGCGGTGGCAGCAAAGTGTCGACACTTACTGCCACCCCTGCCGCCGCCGGGCTTTTCCACAAGGCCATCGTGCAAAGCGGCTCTACCCTCCGCTCCATGTCAAAGGACGACTCGCAGGCCATAGGCATCGCCATACTCGACGAGCTCGGCATCGCTCCCGCGCAAATCGAGAAACTCAACGATGTGCCCTACGCCGAACTGCTCGACGCCGGCACCCGCGCCATAGCCCGCGCCAAGGCCGACTATGAAAAGAAAAACGGACAGGCCAACATCCTCTTCGGTTGGGGTCCCAATGTCGACGGCAAGACCCTCCCCGCCCACCCGTTCGACCCCGCTCCCTCCGAGCAAAGCCGCAATATCCCGATGATTATCGGCTCGACAATAAATGAATTCGCTCCGTCGGTATACGTGCCCGCGCTCCGCAATCTTTCCGAAGAAAAAGTGATGGAAATGCTCCGCGCGCAATACGGCGACCACACCGACGCCTATGTCGAGGCCTTCGCAAAGGCATATCCCGGCTACAAGCCCAACGACCTTATCGACACCGACGTGATTTTCCGTCCCACCGCCATAAAGCAAGCCGACATCAAAGCCCGCCAGGGTGGCGCGCCCGTGTGGATGTATGTGTTTGAATGGCAGTCGCCCGTGCTCGACGGCGCATTGAAAGCCACTCACTGCATGGAAATCCCCTTCGTGTTCAACAATGCCGACCGTCACGCCTCGATGACCGGCGGCGGCGCCGACGCCATGGCTCTGGCCGACCGAATGAGCCAGGCATGGATAAACTTTGCCCGCACCGGCAATCCCGGCGACAACTGGAAGCCCTACACCCCCGAGGAAGGCGCGACTATGTACTGGAACTCGACCGACGAGGTGCGCAACGCCCCCGACCGCGAGCTTCTCCAGCTTGTCGACTCTCTGCCCGGGAGAAGACTCTGAAAAACAACTTCGATTTCTCTCGGCTTAAATCGAAATATCTCGGAATAAATCGAGAGAAATCGTCTTAAATCGCCTAATTCCAATCACTTAATATCTAATCCAATAAAACCATTCACGATGATTAAGCAATTATTCCGAATCGTGTTTGTGGCTTTCCTTGCCTTGATGGCGGGGACCACGACCTATGCCCAGACCGGCACCGTACAAGGTACGGTTTCCGATCCCGACGGCGAACCGCTGATCGGCGTGTCGGTACGCATCAAGGACGCCAACGCCGGCGTCGTAACCGACATCGACGGCAATTACACAATCCGTGCCAACAACGGCCAGACTCTCGTATTCTCCTACGTAGGCTTTCTGACACACGAAGCCAAAGTGACGGGCCCGACCATGAACGTGACGCTCGATCCCGACAACCGCCAGCTCGACGAAGTGGTGGTCGTAGGCTACGGCGTGCAGAAAAAATCCTCGCTCACCGGCGCCATCTCGCAGGTGAAGGCCGAGGACATGGAAAACCGCACAATCACCTCCGCCACACAGGCCCTCCAAGGCAAGACCGCCGGCGTGCAGATCTACTCCGGCTCGGCTCGCCCCGGCGCTTCCCCGCAGGTGCGCATCCGCGGCATCTCCTCCAACGGCTCCTGCGACCCGCTCTATGTGGTCGACGGCCGTGTAGCCTCCGACATCGCCGGCATCGACCCCAACGACATCGCCTCCATGGAAGTGCTCAAAGACGGCGCATCGGCAGCCATCTACGGCGCGGCAGCCGGCAACGGCGTGGTGCTCATCACCACCAAGAAAGGCTCCGGCAACGGCAAAATCACCTACGACTTCCAGTTCACATCGCAGAGCCTCGGCAAGGTGCCCCACGTGATGAACTCAGAGCAATATATCGACTACTACACCGAAGCCGGACTCATCTCCAAGGACATAATCTACAACAACTGGGATTTCGAGACCAACACCGACTGGGTGAAAACCACCTTCGAAAACTCTAAGATGCAACGCCACATGGTAGCCTTCCAGGCCGGCAACGACCGCGGCTCGCTCTACCTGTCGCTCTCATATCTTAACAACAACGGCATGGTCGTGGGCAACGCCGACACATACGAACGTCTCACCGGCATGATCAACGCCTCATGGAAAATCAAGCCCTGGCTCGAAGTTGGCACCAACAACCAAATTGAGCATTACCGCTCCAAGAGCGTGGCAGAAGGCAATGAATACGGCTCGCTCATCCTCGCCGCGCTCGTCACCGACCCCCTCACCCGCCCCACCTACACCGTCGACAATATGCCCGCCGAAATGCGTCGCGTGCTCGATTCGTCGCGCTACGGCTACCTCCTTTCCGACGGCAACGGCAACTACTACGGCATCTCGCCCTATGTATCCGCCGAAAACCCCAACCCGCTGATCATGCGCGACCGCGCCCTCAACGAAAGCCGCGGCTACAACATCAACGGCTCCACCTACCTTAACCTCACCCCCGTGAAGGGCCTGCTCTTTACCTCGCGCCTCTCCTACCGCCTGAGCGCATCTGAATCCTACGGTGTCAGCTTCGACTACTACGGCAACTCCACCCAAAAGCAGGATTACCTGCAAGTGAGCGCATCGGCATACACTCCCACCTACTACCAATGGGAAAATTTCGCCAACTACACCCGTGACTTCGGCAAGCACCACGCCGGCCTCATGCTCGGTATGTCGTACAGCCAAAGCCGTTCGTTCGGCCTCAGCGGCTCGATGAAGGGCGACGACAGCGACATCGGCTTCAAAAAAGACGACCCCCTCTTCTGGTACTTCGCCTATGCCAACGCCACGGCTTCCAAGTCGCTTTCCGGCGGCGAGGCTTCCTACACTCGCAAACTCGCCTACTTCGGCCGCGCCAACTACGAATACGACAACAAATACCTCGCGCAATTCTCGCTCCGCGCCGACGCCGCCGACTCCTCCGTGCTTCCGCGCCCGAAACGCTGGGGCTACTTCCCCGCAGCATCGCTCGGCTGGGTCATCTCCGAAGAATCGTTCATGGAAAAGACCCGCGGCTACCTCAACCACCTGAAAATCCGCGCCTCCTGGGGTCGCAACGGCTCTACAGCCTCTCTCGGCGGATATTCCTACGCCAACGTAATCGCCGGCACAGGCAACTACCCCACAGGAAACGGATTTGAATACCGCCCCGGCTACGCTCCCTCCTCCACCGGCAACGACGACCTCAAATGGGAAACATCCGAACAGACCAACATCGGCGTCGACGCACGCCTGTTCAACGGCCGCCTCTCCTTCACCGCCGACTGGTTCAACAAAGAGACAAAAGACCTTATCGTAACCGGCATCACCCCCTCCACCGTGGTGGGCAACACCGCCTCGCCCGTCAACGCCGGCAACATCACCAACAAAGGCTTCGAGTTTGAACTCGGCTGGACCGACCGCATCGGCGACTTCGGTTACAGCGTACGAGGCAACATCGCCACCCTCCGCAACAAGGTGACCTATATCCATGAAACCCTCAACGCCATCGACGGCACATCGTTCCACACCTACGGAGCCATCACACGCTTCGAGAAAGGACATCCCGCATGGTACTTCTACGGATATGAATTCGCCGGAATCAACCCCGAGACAGGCGACCCCACATTTGTCGACCGCAACAACGACGGCTCCATCACCGACGCCGACAAAACCGAAATCGGCAAAGGCATGCCCGACTTCACCTACGGCCTCACCCTTACCGCCAACTGGAAAGGCCTCGACCTTATCGTGTTCGGCGCAGGCTCCCAGGGCAACGACATCTACTGCTGCCTCAACCGCTCCGACTTCACACTCAACAAACTCACCTACTTCACCGAGGACCGCTGGCGCCCCAACCACACCAACGGCTCGATGCCCGCAGCCGGCGCAGCCGATATGGACAAATACATGACCTCGACGGCTTCCGTGTTCGACGGCTCCTACTTCAAAATCAAGCAAATCCAACTCGGATATACCATCCCGCAGAACTGGACCCGCAAGGCATTTATCGACAACCTCCGCGTCTACTGCTCGCTTGAAGACTTCTTCACATTCACCAAATACAAAGGCTTCGACCCCGAAGTCACCGGCGTAGGCTCGGCCCTCGGCGTCGACAAGGGCTCGTATCCCAACGCCAAGAAAGTAGTAGTAGGCCTCAATGTCACATTCTAATCAAAATCAGACCCATGAAAAAAATATTTAAATATGCACTTATCGGAGCCGTTGCCGTAGGTCTGGCTTCATGCGAGGACAAACTCGACATCAAGCAGCACGGCGTGCTCAATTACGAGACATATTATCAAACCGACGAGGAGGCCGAATCGGCAGCAACGGCAATGTACCTGCAAATGCGCGGACTCGCCTATAACTTCTACCTCGGCAAGAACATGCTCACCGACGACTTCTGGGCCGGCGGCGCGCAGCGAAACGACAACGCCGACCTCGAGCAGCTCAACGAGTTCACATTCGGCACCGACCAGAACTTCCTCGAAGGCATGTTCTCGGGCTACTACGGCCTCATTTACAAAGCCAACGTGGTGCTCGGACATGTCAAAGAAGACACCGAGGTGATGCGCCGCGCACGCGCCGAGGCAAAGGTGTTCCGCGCCTGGGCCTACTTCGAGCTTATATCCATGTGGGGCAACCCGCCGCTGGTCGACCACGAGCTCACTTCATCTGAATACTCCCAGCCCAACGGCAAGACCGAAGAGCTCTGGGCTCTTGTCGAAACCGACCTCACCGAAGCCATCAACTCGGGCTGCCTTAGCGAAAAAGCATCGGTCACCGACTCCGAGACATGGCGCGTGACCAAGCAGTATGCCCAGGCAATCCTCGGCAAAGCCTACCTCTGGCAAGGCAAGGCCAAGGAAGCAGCAGAGCAATTCGACAATGTGGTGAAATCGGGCCTCTACCGCCTTTTCGACGGCGAATATGAAAACATATGGGGCTACAACTACAAGCATCACTGCGAGTCGATGTTCGAATCCAACCGTATCTACGACCCCAATAACGAATGGGACAATTTCGACTTCTTCTACCTGATGCTCAACTGGCGCACCGACAAGCTCAACCTCGGCAACACCAACATCATCTATTCCAACGGCTACGGATTCCTCGTGCCGCAGAAAGGTCTTTACGACGCTTTCGTTGCTACCGAAGGCGCCGACGGCTACCGCTTGACTCAAACCATGAAAACCTATCCGCAGATCGCCGACATGGGCATCACAATCCAGACCGGCCAGACCATGATCAACGAAGGCCTCTTCATGTGGAAATGGCGCTACGAACCCGAAGCCGCCGGCTTCATGGGCATGGTTTGCCACCAAAATGCACGCTGGATGCGCTACGCCGAAGTGCTCCTGCTCGGCGCCGAGGCTCATCTCGCCGCAGGCAATTCCGGCCAGGCCCTCAAATACATCAACGAAGTGCGCGACCGCGCCAAACTTGCGCCCCTTGGCACTGTATCCCTCAAAGACATCCAGACTGAAAAGCGTCTCGAGCTCGTGGGCGAAGGCACACGCTACCAAGACATGATCCGCTGGGGCATCGCCGCCGACCGCCTCAAATCGCAAGGCGAGAAATGCCCGGTGCTCGACTCCAACGGCAACGTAAAATACAACACCTACAACAAGGATGCGTCTAAATTCGGCTTCAAGACCGGCAAGCACGAGCTGCTGCCCTACCCCGGCACCGAAATCCGCCTCAACCCCAACATCACGCAGAATCCCGGCTGGTAACAATGCACAATGCACGATTCACAATGCACAATGCACAATTAAACAATCAGAAAAATGAAACTGTATAAATATATAGCACTGGCGTCTGTGGCATTATTCGCCGCAGCCTGCACCGAGGACGCCCTCGACGATCTCTCGGGCAAATATCCCGCTCCGGCCGCCACCACATACACCGCCGCCACCGACAACGGCGTGACAAAGGACGGCTCAAAACGCATCTTCGACGTGACATTCACCGGCACGGCCGGCGAAACGCTCAACATGAAATTTGTAGGCGACGCATATTTCCTCCACGCCGCCGCATTCTCCCCCGCCGATGCCTCCGTTGCCAAGAAAGGCAACTACATCACAGGCGCAGGCGGCTCCACCTACAACTCGCAGGCCATAACCGACGGCGTGGCCACCATAGCCAAAGACGGCGACAACTACACCATCAGCGGCACGCTGTGGCTGGCCGACGGCTCCGCCATACGTCTTGGCGGCGGCGGCACTCTCGTCTACGAGGCCGACCCCGAAGCCGTGGCCCTCACCAAAGTGCTCTCTTTCACCGACAACCGCGCCAACGGCACCAACTCGCTCTCCATCCAGCTCGCAACAGCAGGCGTCGAAACCTACTTCGACCCCGCGACATACCAGACTGCCTACCTCGGCTCGGGCAACTATCTCGCCGTTGACTTCTACTCGGCCGACGGCACCCTCGCCCCCGGCACATACTCGCCGGCCGCCGACGCCTCGGCTGAATTCACCTATGTGAAAGGCTGGGATCCCGGCGACCTCTGGGGCATCGGCATGTTCTTCACCAACTGGGGCACCTGCTGGTGGACCGTCGACGAAGGCATCACATCAGCCGTACACATCGAGTCGGGCGACATCACCGTAAAGAAATCGGGCAACGTCTACACCATCTCCTACAATCAGGACGGCATCTTCTTCGAATTCAAAGGCGAGATTCCCCAGCTCAACCAGGGCGGCGACGAACCCGGCCCCGGCGTTGAATACATCGAGCTCTCCAACTGCTTCGTGGCCCAGAACAACGTGGCCAACGGCGGCAACTCCGTTACCTTGAAAATCGCCGACGCAAACATCAACCCCACATATGTGGCCGAGGCTTGGAGCTGGACCTATACAGGAAACGGCAACTATCTCTCGCTCGACATCTATTCGGCCGACGGCACCCTCGCCGACGGCACCTACACCGCAGCCGCCAACGACGCCCTCGGCGCAGGCAACTTCGCCATAGGCTACGACACCGAGATGTGGGGCATGCCCATGCTCAACTGGGGCTCGTGCTGGTTCACCGTGACCGACGGACAGGAAGCCGGACAGCATATCGAGGACGGCACTGTTACGGTAACAAAATCAGGCTCCGAATATGTAATTACCCTTGAAAGCACCGTAGCCAACGCACGATACACCGGTGCGGTAAACTTCCAGTAAAAAATGAATCTGAAATTTATTTCAATATTCTTTGTAACCGCTCTCGCTCTCGCCGGCTGTGGATCATCAGCCGGCGAGGAGCCGGAGCCTCCCGTCACCCCCGACGTGCCAAAGGAAAAGCCGTCGGACTCCGTTCTTGCCGACTGCAAACTCGCGAGCAAGGTGCTCGGAGGCCGGCAACTCTACACAGTGTACGTGCCCGAAGGCTGGGACGACTCCAAGACCTATCCCGTGCTCTATATCCTGCACGGAGCCGAAGGCGGAAACAACGACTGGTTCGACGGCGGCAAAATCCACGAGCAGGTCAGGGAATACGGAGCGGACATAGTGGTGGTATCGCCCAACTGCACTGTCGACGGCAAAAACCTTTTCTACTGCAACGGCTACCAAGGCAGCGCGCAATACATGACATATTTCTTCAACGAATTTCTTCCCGAAGTGGAAAAGGAATACAACATCGGCGGAAGCCGCGACCGTCGCATGGTGGCCGGCCTGTCGATGGGAGGATACGGCGCGCTCTACTACGGCTCGCTCCACCCCGAGATGTTCTGCTGCGTCTACGCCTGCTCCCCGGCCACGTCGATCGACGGCACGCCCAACATCCTTAACCTTTGGTATTCCGACGCTCAGCAAGGCGCAAAGCTGCCCGACACCACGATAGAAATCGGCTCGGAAGACTTCCTGATTGCATCCGCCCGCACTTTTCACAACTTCCTTACCGAAAAAAACATCGCCCACGACTACATAGAGCGCCCCGGCTCCCACGACTGGCCATTCTGGCAAGCCTGCGCGCCGAAAATTGTAAAAAAGGCGACAGAAGTGTTATCAAAGCCCTAAGTTCATATGAAACACGGTGTGATTAAAATAAATTTAGTATCTTTGTAGACGTTTCTTCTGCAACCTGAAAAATCATTTATTATCACACATTTCAATCCATTTACCAATGAAAAAAGTAATCAATCTTATTTTCGCGGGTACGGTAGCCACTACGGCAATGGCGCAAGCCATGTCGCCGGCAATTCCGTATGACGCCGAAATCGAAGCCAAGGTGCAAGCCCAATTGGCCAAGATGACCACCGAGGAGAAAATCGGCCAGATGACCGAACTCGCCATCGACCTCTTTGGCCGTGTCAACCCCGCCACCGGCAAATTCGAGATGAATCCAGAGGCTGTGGACATGATCATCTCCAAATTTAAGGTGGGCTCCATCCTCAACGCTCCCGGCCAGGCACTTCCCCCCGAAGAATGGTACGGAATCATCAAGGCTTTCAACGACAAATCCGTCGAGGTGATGGGCATCCCCACAATCTACGGCCTCGACCAGAACCACGGCACCACCTACACTCGCGGAGGCATCCTCTTCCCGCAGAACATAAACGTGGCCGCTTCGTTCAACAAGGACATGGCCCGCGAGGCAGCGTCCATCACCGCCTACGAGACTCGCGCCGGCAACTGCCCCTGGACCTACTCGCCCACCCTCGACATGGGCCGCGACCCCCGTTGGCCCCGCCAATGGGAAAACTTTGGCGAAGACCCCCTCGTAAATGCTGAAATGGGCGTGGCTCAGGTAAAAGGTTTCCAAGGCGACGACCCCAACAACATCGGCGTCAACAACATTGCCGCTTGCGTAAAGCACTACATGGGCTATTCCGCTCCCTTCTCGGGCAAGGACCGCACTCCGGCCTACATCTCGCCCCAGGACCTGCGTGAAAAATATTTCGCACCCTACCTCGCCGCCATCCGCGCCGGCGCACTTTCCGTGATGGTGAACTCCGCATCGGTCAACGGCGTGCCCGTGCATGCCAATGCCGAACTCCTCACAAAATGGCTCAAAGAAGACCTCAACTGGGACGGCATGATCGTGACCGACTGGGCCGACATCAACAACCTTTTCTCGCGCGAGAAAGTGGCCAAGGACAAGAAAGAAGCCATCGCCCTGGCTGTCAACGCCGGCATCGACATGACGATGGATCCCTACGACCCCACTTTCTGCACCACCCTTAAAGAACTCGTCGACGAAGGCACCGTGTCGATGGACCGCATCAACGACGCAGCAGCCCGCGTGCTCCGCATGAAATACCGCCTCGGCCTGTTCGACAAGCCCAACACCTGCTACAAGGATTATCCCGATTTCGACTCCAAGGCTCACCGCGCCACCGCTCTCAAAGCCGCCGAGGAATCTATGGTGCTCCTCAAAAACAACGACAACATCCTTCCCCTCAAAAAAGGCACGAAGATTCTCGTCACAGGCCCCAACGGCGACTCCATGCGCTCGCTCAACGGCGGCTGGTCCTACTCCTGGCAAGGCAACCTCGCCAACGAGATGGCCACCGAATTCAACACCATCTATGAAGCCCTTCAAGCCAAATTCGGTAAAAAGAACGTGAACTATGTTCCCGGCGTGACCTACGACGAAAAAGGCGCATACTGGGCCGAAAACCCGGCCGACTACGCTCCCGCAGTGGCCGCTGCCAAAGATGCCGACGTGATTGTGGCCTGCATAGGCGAGAACTCCTACTGCGAGACCCCCGGCAACCTCACCGACCTCACCCTCTCGCGCCAGCAGCTCGACCTCGTCAAAGCCCTGGCTGAGACAGGCAAGCCCATCGTGCTCGTGCTCAACGAAGGCCGTCCGCGCCTCATCACCGAAATCGAGCCCCTCGCCCAAGCTGTTGTCGACATACTCCTGCCCGGCAACCTCGGCGGCGACGCTCTCGCCAACCTCATGGCCGGCGACGCCAACTTCTCCGGCAAGATGCCCATCACCTATCCCAAGGAAATAAACTCGCTCATCACCTACGACTACAAAGTTTCCGAACAGGTAGGCACCATGCAGGGCGCATACGACTACAACGCCCAGGTGGCTTGGCTCTGGCCCTTCGGCTACGGCCTCTCTTACACAACCTATGATTATTCCAACCTCCGCACCGACAAATCTTCGTTCGGTCCCGACGACACTATCACCGTTTCTGTCGACGTGACCAACACCGGCAACCGTGCCGGCAAAGAGGCTGTCCTTCTCTACTCGTCGGACCTTATCGCCTCTCAGGTGCCCGACAACCGCCGTCTGCGCGCTTTCGACAAAATCGAGCTCGCTCCCGGCGAAACCAAGACCGTGACATTCACTCTCCCCGCTTCCGACCTCGCCTTTGCCGACTACCACGGCAACTGGGTGCTCGAAGCCGGCGACTTCAACCTCACCGCAGGCAACCAGACTGCCAAGGTGACTTGCAACGAAACCCGCCGATACACCACACCTAATAAATAATCTTTTAGCCTCGATTTAAATCGGCATAATTCGATTTATCTCGATTTAAATCGAGGCTTTTTTTTCAACCAATCGCCATGAAATTAAAGGTTCTTGCTTTATCTATCATAATGCCTTTGCTGGCATCCGCTGCTTCTCCCGTGGCCATGACCCGCCAAGGCGCCATACAGGGTGTTGAAGAAGGTGGCGTCGCCGTATTCAAAGGCGTGCCCTATGCACAGCCTCCCGTCGGCCCGCTGCGCTGGCGCCTTCCGCAAGAGCCTCTCAACCATGCCGACACCCTCGACTGCACACGCTTCGGCGCGGCCTCCCTGCAAGCCGACCGCACTCCCGACACATTCTACTGGAAAGAATTTTATCAGGACGGCGACCCGCAACGAAGCGAAGACTGCCTTTATCTGAACATATGGACACCCCGCGCCGACTCCTCACGCCGCCCCGTCATCCTCTGGATTCACGGCGGAGCATACACCGGAGGCTTCGGACACGAAATTGAATTCGACGGCCAAGCCTTTGCCGGGCAGGACGTGATTCTTGTCACAATAAACTACCGCCTTGGCATGCTCGGATTCCTCTCCCACCCCATTCTCTCCCTCGACGACCCCGACGGCACATCCGGCAACTATGGCCTCTACGACCAGCTCGCCGCCCTGCGTTGGGTAAAAGACAACATCGCCTCTTTCGGCGGCGATCCCGACAATATCACCATCATGGGCCAGAGCGCAGGCGCCGGAAGCGTGCAGGCCCTCGTTTCCTCGCCACTGGCCAAAGGCCTCGTCTCAAAAGCCATAATCATGAGCGGAGGCGGCCTCGGCGGCATCATCGCACCCCGCTCACAAGCCGACGCCAACAAAATAGGCGAAGCCATGTGGGCAGCATCCGGCGTTACGACAGCCGACGAGATGCGCGCATATCCGGCCGACAAATTCGACTCTCTCCTTCACGATTTTGCCATGTCGAACCCCGGCCCCGGACTGGGCCTGCCATTCTGCCCCTGCGTCGACGGCCGGCTTTTGACCGACACTTTCGATGCCACTGCCCAAGCCGGCGCTCAACTCGACATCCCTTATATGATAGGCTTCACCTCCGACGACCTCTTGCCCGAAATGATGGAGAAATCGGCACGCGACTGGAGCCTTCTTCTTGAAAAGCAAGGCCGACGTCCGGCCTATGTCTACCGTTTCTGCCACGACCTTCCCGGCGAGGACATGCCGGCCGACAAAGGCGGCATGGGCGGAGCCTTCCACTCGTCGGAACTGTGGTATGTCTTCGGCACCGTCGACCGCTGCTGGCGTCCGATGACCGCTGCCGACCGCCGTCTAAGCGACCGGATTGTGAAATACTGGTCCAACTTCGCCCTCACCGGCGACCCCAACGGCGGCACGCTTGCCCCCTGGCAGCCCTACACCGCCTTAAATCCGGAAATCCGCCAACTCGACATAGAATAATCTTTTTTACAAATATATTCCAATCATGAAAAAATTTGTCTTATTTATGGCTGCCGCAGTCATGAGCCTCGGCGCCATGGCCCAGCAGGCCCTCTGGGGCGCGCCTCAAATCGTGTCGCCCGAAGTCAATCCCGACAAAACAGTAACTTTCCGCCTCGTGGCTCCCAATGCCTCGGAAGTGAAGGTGACAGGCGATTTCCTTCCCACTGAAAAAATCAAGACTCCGTTCGGCGAATTCGACGGTCCCGGCTCGGCCACTCTCACCAAAAACGACAAAGGCGTGTGGGAATTCACGTCCGACGTGCTCGCTCCCGAGCTTTACAGCTACTCGTTTATAGTCGACGGCTTTAAGACTGCCGACCCCTCCAACGTGTTCCAGATCCGCGACACAGCCTCAATCACCAACGTATTCCTCATCGACGGCGACCCCAACTACGCCGACCTCTACAAAATCAACGACGTGCCCCACGGCACCGTAGCCAAAGTGTGGTACAACTCTCCCGGCCTCGGCATGGACCGCCGCCTCACCGTCTACACCCCCGCCGGCTATGAGACATCGGGCAAGGACTATCCCGTGTTCTACCTTCTTCACGGCATGGGCGGCGACGAAAACGCATGGTCGGAACTCGGCCGCGCCGCACAGATTCTCGACAACCTCATCGCTCAGGGCAAAGCCGAACCCATGATCGTGGTCATGACCAACGGCAACGCCGCCTTGCAGGCCGCTCCCGGCGAATCGTCGCTCGGCTTCAAGGCTCCCACCACCCAGCTTCCCAAGACTATGGACGGCTCGTTCGAGGCCGCTTTCCCCGACGTCGTTAAATTTGTCGACTCTACCTACCGCACCAAGAAAGACAAAGCCCACCGCGCCATCGCAGGCCTCTCGATGGGCGGCTTCCACTCGATGCATATCTCCAAGCAGTATCCCGACATGTTCGACTACGTAGGTCTTTTCTCCGCCGCCATCATGCCCCGCGAGGATGCCACAGCCGAAGTGTACAACGACCTCGAAGGCAAGCTCGCCACTCAGTTTGCCAAGGCTCCCAAACTCTACTGGATTGCCATCGGCGACAAGGACTTCCTCTTCCAGGCCAACACCGAGTACCGCAAACTCCTCGACGACAAAGGCTACAAATACACCTACCGCGAGTCGCCCGACGGCCACATCTGGAAAAACTGGCGCATCTACCTCTCCGAATTCGTTCCCATGCTCTTTAAATAAACTCTAACCTATGAAATACATCGCAACATTAGTTGCCGCTGCCGTAATAGGCGGCGGCGCGGTGGTCGCAGCCCCGCCACAACTCGGCAAGGCCTCTGTCGACAAGGTCGTGAAGGCCATGACGCTCGAAGAAAAAGTGCATCTGCTCATCGGCACCGGCATGGCCGGCTTCGACGGCTCCGAAGCCGTGGTGGGAGCCACACGCAGCCTCGTTCCCGGGGCTGCGGGCACCACCTACCCCATCCCTCGTCTGGGCATCCCCGCGATCGTGCTCGCCGACGGCCCTGCCGGCCTCCGCATCGACCCCACACGCGAGGGCGACGAAGCCACCTACTACTGCACCCACTTCCCCATCGGCACGCTCCTTGCCTCGACATGGGACACCGGCCTTGTCGAATCCGTAGGTCAGGCCATGGGCAATGAAGTACTCGAATACGGCGCCGACGTGCTCCTCGCCCCGGCTCTCAACATCCACCGCAACCCGCTCTGCGGCCGCAACTTCGAGTACTACTCCGAAGACCCGCTCATCGCCGGCAAGATTGCCGCCGCCTATGTGCGCGGCATCCAGAGCAACGGCGTGGGCACATCCATAAAGCACTTCGCCGGCAACAACCAGGAAAGCAACCGCATGGCCAACAACTCGATTGTGTCCGAACGTGCCCTGCGCGAAATCTACCTCAAAGGCTTTGAAATCGCCGTAAAGGAATCCGACCCCTGGACCGTGATGTCGTCGTATAACTATATCAACGGCCAATACGCCTCCGAAAGCAAGGACCTCCTCACCGACATCCTTCGCTCCGACTGGGGCTATCGCGGCACCGTGATGACCGACTGGTTCGGCGGCTCCGACGGCGCGGCACAAGTCACCGCCGGCAACGACATGCTCCAGCCCGGCCTCGACAAGCAGTACAATAGTATCATTGCCGCCGTGAAAGACGGAAGCCTCGACGAGAAACTCATCGACCGCAACGTAAAGCGCATCCTCAATCTCATCGTGCGGACTCCCCGCTTCAAAGGCTACAAGTATTCCAACAAGCCCGACCTCGCCGCTCACGCCGCCGTGACACGCCAAAGCGCCACCGAAGGCATGGTCCTGCTTAAAAACGACAACAACACCCTGCCCCTCAAACCGTCGTGCAAGAAAGTGGCCCTCCTCGGCTGCACATCCTACGACTTCATCGCCGGCGGCACCGGCTCGGGCAACGTCAACCGTGCCTACACCGTGTCGCTGCTCGAAGGCCTTCAAAACGCCGGATACCAACTCGACGCCAAACTTTGCTCCGACTACAAGGCTCACATCGAGACCGAACGCGCCAAGGCCGAAAATTCCGACAATCCCCTCGCCAAGTTCCTCCCCACTCCCCGTCCGGGTGAGATGACAATCGACCGCGCGCGCATGGCCGACCTCGCCGCCGCCAACGACGTGGCTCTCATCACCATCGGCCGCAACTCCGGCGAATTCCTCGACCGCACGCCCGCCGACTTCGACCTCTCCACAGCCGAGAAACTCCTCATCGAATCGGCCACACAAGCCTTCCACTCCGCAGGCAAGCAGGTAGTGGTGGTGCTCAACATCGGCGGTGTAATCGAGACAGCATCGTGGAAAGACAAACCCGACGCAATCCTCTGTGCCTGGCAAGCAGGCCAGGAAGGCGGCAACTCCGTAACCGACATCCTCGCCGGACGCGTCTCCCCCTCGGGCCACCTCACCATGACATTCCCCCGCTCGTTTGTCGACCACGCCTCGTCGCACAACTTCCCCCTCGAAGGCGCCATGTCGTCGTTCAACTTCGCCGACCACGGCCAGTCCACCGGCAAACACCTTTGGGACTACACCCCCTATGAAGAAGACATCTACGTAGGCTACCGCTACTTCGACTCCTTCGGCAAAGACGTGTCCTATCCCTTCGGTCACGGCCTCAGCTACACCACCTTCGACATAGCCAACCCCGTCGTAGCCCGTAAGGACGGCAAAGTAAACGTAACCGTCGACGTGCGCAACACCGGCACAGTAGCCGGCAAGCACGTGGTGCAGCTCTACGCCCGCGCCCCCGAGGCCAAGGCCGCCAACCGCCCCGAGCAAGAACTCAAAGCCTTCGCCAAGACCGCGCAACTCGCCCCCGGCGAAACCGCCAAAGTAACCCTCACCTTCGACGAAGCCGACCTCGCCATGTTCGACGCCGAAGCCTCGGCCTGGAAAGTAGCCCCCGGCACATACAGCCTCGCCCTCGGCTCATCGAGCCGCGACCTGGCCCTCAACGTCGACCTCCCCGTCGACGCCGCCGCCTACCCCGTCGCCCGCGCCCTCTCCCCCGCCGAACCCCTCTCCACCCTCCGCCGTTAGCAACGGCTCCCATCCGGCAGGAACGCGAGCCTCCGGCTTGCGAAAAATCCCCGCCACACAGGCTGCGCCCGCCCGGCGCAGCTTTTTTTATTGCAAAATTTACCGATTGCCGTATTTGTAACTAAAAAATTATTCGTAATTTTAACCGCATAAATTCATTCTCAATTTAAAATATTATGTCAGAGGCAGAATTAAACTCATATCGTCTCACATCCATTGACGATCCATCAGACGAAATGCTCGAACGCATTATGGCAGATGCAGCTGCCGATGCCCGTCGTCGGGGCGAAGATGCCAATAGAAGATTCTTTGAATGCCTGCAACAGGAAGCCGATAAAATAAGACAAAGCCAAAACTTATGACATCTATACCCCACAGGCTGCGCCGCCCCGGCGCAGCTTTTTTTTCAAATTTCGCGGATTTCACTAATTATTTTTGAATCAATCATGTAGGAAGAGGGTGTATCAAAAAGCTGTTTATGCCGAGATTGTAGGGACGCACGGCTCGTGCGTCCGCAGATTCACAATTGATTATCAATTAATTACCAATATGGTTTCCCGGACGCACGGGCCGTGCGTCCCTACTGTTTGGTATTTTGATACACCCTCATTATATTTTTCACAATCCGGAGGATTGTGTTCCTATCGGGTGGATTCGCTCACTGACAGTTAAATAATAATGTACCGGTATTACGGCTTATGCCATATAATTACATATTTGAAAAGAAAATGCAGACCGCAGTCGCGGTCGAATATGGTAGGCACGGGCAATAGCCCGTGTTTAGTTGGTTTACGCAAGTTCGACTGCGGCCGCAGTCGAATATCTGCTATTCATCATAACATGGGCTTTCGCCCATGCCTACCATATTAAGCGGCTCTGCCGCTTCGTGCTCCTGAATTTCGACTTGCCGATAAAGGGTTGCAATTTTTTCCGTACACCAATAAAAACTTATAGCCAATGTCACCTTTTGGCCGGAGGATGCGTCTTACATGCGAGATATCTCAGAAACAATATTACTCAACAAACTAAAATTACGACAATATGCACACCTTGGTTCCCATCTTTATCTGCGCAATCCTCCCCATGTCGATTGTCCTCATTGTTTTCCTTACTATAATGAACAGCGACAACAAGCGGGCAAAAGTTCTCATCAAAGCCATTGAGGCCAACAACAACATCGACACCGACCGTCTCGCCGAAGCCCTCCAACGTCCCCGCAAATCATCGCGCGAGAAACTCTACGGCCGGCTGCTCCGCGGCTGCATATTCACACTGGCCGGAATATTCGTCCTCGCAGTGGGCATCGTCAATCTCTGCATGGGCACCAACTTCGAAGCCGACCCTGTGACAGTGCCCCTCGTATTCGGCGGCGCATCCCTGGCCGTTGGCATCAGCTTCCTCATCGTATATTTCGTGACCCGCAAGCAAGTCGAGGACTCCGCCGAAAAATAAACGATGACCCGCGAGCAATTCATAACCCACGTGGAGGGCACGCAGAAAGCGTTCAGGCGCTTTCTCGTGGCCCTTTGCTGCGGCGACACCCAACTCGCCGACGATATTGCCCAGGAAGCCTACATCAAAGCATACCTAAGTTGCGACAGTTTCAACAGCCCCGATAAATTCAACGCCTGGATTTTCCGCATCGGCTACAACACGTTTATCGACCACCGGCGGTCGGTGCGCCTTTTTGCCGGCTACGACGAGGCCGGCGGCATCACATCCTCCGATGCCACCGACGACGCCTTCCGCTACCAGGCCCTATATGCCGCGCTCGACAGCCTTCCGCCAAAAGAGCGTACATCGGTGCTCCTGTTTTATATGCAAGGCTACTCCATAAAGGAAATCGCCGACATAGTCGAGGCATCGCAAGATGCAGTAAAACAACACCTTTCCCGAGGCCGCAACCGCCTGCGCGGCCTGCTCTCAAACGAATAAAGCCATGGAAGAAGACAAAATAAAAGACCTGTTTCAAGATTTTCAGCCCCGGCTGTCCTCCGACACCCTGTTCCTCTCCGGGCTGAAAAAACATATGGAGGCCGTCGAACTTGTAAAGCGGCATGCCGCCGCAGCGCGCCGCCGCAACCGCATCGCCGTGGCCGTGGCCGCGCTCTCGGGGTTCGTAGCCGGAGTAATCTTCACCCTGCTCATGCCCCTGCTCGGCGACCGGGCCTCTGCCCTCAAATTCTCACTGCCAAGCATAGGCATCCCCTCCGTCACATTCGACAGCCAAATCATCACCTGGACCATCATGGCCGCCCTCTCCGTCACCATAGCCGTCAACGCCTACGAAATCACCCTCTCCCGCCTCTCCGCCAAACAACCATAATTTGCGTAATCCGTGTAATTTGCGAAATTTGTGGTTATGTTTACGTTAATTATCGTCAATTATCCATTAATCAAATATTAACGCCCTATTCACGGCAATTGACGTAAAAAATAATTTGCGTAATCCGTGCAATTTGCGAAATCTGCGGTTATGTTTACGTTAATTATAGTCAATTAACCATTAATCAAAAATTAACAGCCTATTCTCGACTATTGACGTACAAAAATAATTTGTGAAATCCGCGTAATTTGCGAAATTTGCGGTTATGTTTACGTTAATTATCATCAATTAACCATTAATCAAAAATTAACAGCCTATTCACGGCAATTAACGTAAAAAATAATTTGCGTAATTCCGGCACGGCGAAGCCGTGACAAACTTGCGAAATCTTGCTAAATAAAAAATTAAAGCCATATTCACGGCCATTGACGTAAAATAAAAAATGTGAAATTTGTGGTTTTAGGTGTGTCGCGGTTGTGGAAATTTTTCGTAACTTTGCACAACTATGCCAATCATCAGATCCAACGACATATCTCCCGAGGTGCAGCAGGCCAAGATGCGGTTCGGCATCATTGGCACAAACCCCGCTTTGCTCGAAGCCGTGAAGAGAGCCATAAAGGTGGCTCCCATCGACCTGTCGGTGCTTATCACGGGCGAGAGCGGCGCCGGCAAGGAGTTTTTTCCGCAGATCATACACGCGTTCAGCGCGCGTAAGCATGCAAAATATATCGCCGTGAACTGCGGCGCAATCCCCGAGGGCACCATCGACTCCGAACTGTTTGGCCACGAGAAAGGGTCGTTCACCGGCGCGGTGGCCTCACGCAAAGGCTATTTCGAAGAAGCCAACGGAGGCACCATCTTCCTCGACGAAGTGGCCGAGCTGCCTATGACCACGCAGGCGCGCCTGCTGCGCGTGCTCGAGACGGGCGAATACATAAAGGTGGGCTCGTCGCAGGTGCAGAAAACCAACATCCGCGTGGTGGCCGCCACCAACGTCGACATGGCGAAGGCCGTGGCCGAAGGACGCTTCCGCGAAGACCTGTTCTACCGCCTCTCCACGATACAGATATCCGTGCCGCCGCTGCGCGAGCGCGGTCACGACATAACCCTGCTCGCGCGCAAATTCGCGGCCGACTTCGCCGAGAAATACCGCACGCCGGCAATCTCCTTTTCAGAAGGAGCCACACGCATGCTTCAAAGCTATGCCTGGCCCGGCAACGTGCGCCAGCTTAAAAACGTGGTGGAGCAAATGGCCCTGTTCGAGGCCGGCGGCGAAATATCGGGCGAGGTGGCGCAAAGCTACCTGCCGCGCGTGATGGAATCATACGACGCCGCGGCGTCGACATCGCCCGCCGTGCGCTCCCACACCTACGAGCAAGAGCGCGAAATGATCTTCAACCTCATATTCAGCCTGCGCAGCGAAATCGACGCCCTCAAATCGCAAATCGAGCGTCAGCCCGCGGCCCTCGACCGCCGCATATCGGCCGGAGTGCTCAACAACGAGCGACATGCCCCGGCGCAGCCCGACGTGATCGACATACGCCCCGAGGAAGTGACCGCCGCCGACGCCGCCCCTGCCGCGTCGCGCCCCGTCGAGTCGCTCGAGCTCCGCGAGCGCGAGGCCATACGCGAATCGCTTATCCGCAACCAGGGCAAGCGCAAGGCCGTGGCCGCCGAACTTAAAATATCAGAACGCACCCTCTACCGCAAAATCAAAGAATATGGCCTGGAATACATTCATTAGACGCTCGCTGGCGGTAATCATCGTGGCCATATGCGCCGCCGCCATGCAGTCGTGCCGCATCAGCTACAAATTCAACGGCGCGGCCCTCGACTACAACATATACAAGACAATCCACGTGTCGGAATTCCCGATACGCGCCGCCCTTGTCTATCCCCCCTTGCAGCAAACCTTCGAAAACGAGCTTCTCGACTACATCTCGCGCAACACACGCCTGCGCACCGTCGACACCGCATCCGACCTCCAGCTCGAAGGCGAAATCACCGGCTACTCCCTCTCGCCCCAGGCCGTGACCGAGAACGCATGGGCCTCGCAGACACGCCTCACCATAAGCGTGCGCGTGAAATACACCGACAATAAAAACGAAGGCAACGACATAGACCAGACATTCTCGGCCTACCGCGACTTCGACGCCTCGCTCATGCTCACCGACGTGCAAGACGACCTATGCCAGCAAATATCAAAAGAACTCGTCGACCTCATCTTCAACGCCACCCTCGGCAACTGGTAACACCGCAATGAATCTGAACGAAGACATAGCCCGCCTGCTCGCCGACGCCAACGCGCCGGTCGACCCCGCATGGGAAGCCGAAGCCCGTAGCCGCTGGCCTTGGTTCGGATTCGCATCCGCGCGCTTCCTGCGCGCCGGAGGAGCCGGCATCGACCCCGAGACACGCCGCAGCGTGGCCACGCACATGATGCTCCATGCCGTCGACCGCGAGGCCACCATGGACTATGCCGCCGTGGCCGGCGAAGACTGGTATTCAATATACCCCGCCGAGCAGCCCCGGCAAGCCCCGTCGACAGAAGACACAATATCGACCTTCCTCGACACCTACGGCTCGCAATCGCCCGAAGACGACGCCATGCTCGAACGCCTCATCTTCTCCCCCGCCCCCGCCGACTACTTCGCCGTGGACGACGACCCCGACGCTCCGCTCGAACTGCCCGCCGAACTGCGTCCCGAATCCTTCAACGCCCCGGAGCCGGAAAAAGACAGCGTCGAAAAAACCGTCGCCGAAGAAGAAACAATCCCGGAAACGCCCCCGGCCGAAGAAAAGCCGCGCCCGCGGCCCCAAAAAGCCGCCCAACCCTCCGAAGACAGCCTTTTGAGCGAAAGTCTGGCCAAAATTTTCATAAAACAAGGCCGATATGAGCGCGCTTTTGAAATTATTAGCAATTTAAGTTTGAAATTTCCGGAAAAAAGTATTTACTTTGCAGACCAATTGCGCTTTCTGCAAAAATTGATAATAAACCGCGCGTCTGCAACGCCACAGGCAGAGCAATAAAACAAGAAAAAACTATAACAAAAATCCAAATAATGCTTCACGTAATCGTAATCGTCCTCACAGTAATCGTTGCTGTTCTCCTTATCGGAATCGTACTCATCCAGAAATCCAAAGGCGGCGGTCTCGCATCGCAATTCGGCGGCGCAGGCTCCGTAATGGGTGTCCGCCAAACCAACAACGTGCTCGAAAAAGGCACATGGTGGCTCTTCGGAATCATCGCATTCCTCTCCATCGCGTCGGCATATACAATGCCCAAATTCGGCTCCGCCACCGAAATCCGCGCCAGCCAGGAAGCAGCAGCTCCCGCAGCTCCCGCAGCCAACCAGTTCGACACCCCTGCCGCCGCTCCCGTAGCAACACCCGCCGCTACACCTGCCGAGACTCCCGCAGGCGAATAAAAATATACAAGGCCGAAACCTCCTTGAAGCATCAAGGCTTACAGGTCGTTAAAGTCCCGGTGGCTTTATCGGCCTTTGGCTGTTTACAGCAGCTACCCAGCAGGAACACAAGCCTCCGGCTTGTGAAATAGTGCCACAAGCCGGAGGCTTGTGTTCCTGCAATATTGATTAACATATAAAATAACACCCCACCATCATACTCCAATGAAAAGGTCCGATTTTGAAATAATGGCGCCCGTAGGCAGCCTCGACTCACTCCATGCCGCCATCGACGCCGGCGCCGACGCAGTGTATTTCGGCGTGCAGGGATTGAACATGCGCTCCAAGTCAAGCGCCAACTTCACACTCGACGACCTTAGAAACATAGCCGCCACATGCGCCCAAGCCGGCGTTAAATCATACCTTACAGTCAACACCGTGCTCTACGACGCCGACCTGGCCTACTGCCGCCAAATCATCGAGGCCGCCAAAGAGTCGGGCATATCGGCCATAATAGCCAGCGACATAGCAGCAATACGCATGGCGCGCGAGATCGGCGTGGAAGTGCACATCTCCACACAATGCAACATAACCAACGTCGAAGCCCTGCGATTCTACGCCCAATGGGCCGACGTGGCCGTGCTCGCCCGTGAGCTTAACATGGAGCAGGTAAAAGCCATACACCAAGCCATCGTGGAGCAGAACATCACCGGCCCGGCCGGTGAACCGGTGAAAATCGAAATGTTCTGCCACGGCGCACTCTGCATGGCCGTGTCCGGAAAATGCTACCTCAGCCTCCACCAGATGAACTCGTCGGCCAACCGCGGAGCATGCACCCAGATTTGCCGCCGCTCCTATCTCGTCACCGACCGCGAGACAGGCGAGGAACTCGCCATCGACAACCAATATGTAATGTCGCCCAAAGACCTGAAAACCATCCACTTCCTCAACCGCATGGTCGACGCCGGAGTGCGCGTTTTCAAAATCGAAGGACGTGCCCGCGGCCCCGAATACGTGTCGATAGCCGTGCGCGCCTACTCCGAAGCGCTCGAAGCCATAATCGACGGCACATACTCCGAAGAAAAAATCAAAGCCTGGGACCGAGAACTCGCCAAAGTGTTCAACCGCGGCTTCTGGGACGGCTACTACATGGGGCAGCGACTGGGCGAATGGTCGGCAAAATACGGCTCGTCGGCCACACGCATCAAGCACTACATAGCCAAAGGCGTGAAGACATTCTCACGACTCGGCGTGGCCGAATTCCTCATGGAAGCCGGCGAGCTCCACGTGGGCGACGAAGTGATAATAACCGGCCCCACCACCGGCGCCGTGATGCTCACCGTCGACGAAATACAAGTAGGCTGCCGCCCCGTTGAAAAAGCCGTGAAAGGCGACAGCTTCTCGATAAAAGTACCATCAAAGATACGCCCCAGCGACCGCATGTACCGCTGGGACAAAACACCTCTCTCCGATGAAAACCAATAAATTCATTTCATGGCTGCGGCGATACGCCGTGGGCATCTGCGTGCTCGCAGGCGTGGTCTACGTCATATTCTTCACAAAAGAATCCATGGCGCAGAACGAAGAATACAACCACACCATCGACTCGCTCCAAACATCCATCCAGTTCTACACCGACACCCTCCGCTACTACGACTCGCTCAACCGCCGCCTCTCCGTCGACCCCCAGACCATGGAGCGCGTCGTCCGCGAAGAATACCACATGCACCGCCCCGGCGAAGAAATCTACATCTTCGAATAGACTAAAAACACTCTCTCCATGGAAGATATAATCAATCTGCTCTTCGAGCAAATCTCACAATCCCTTGACAACCTCCCGGACTTCGACTTTGACGATTACACCGAATCTCTATACCAACATCTTGATGACGGCCTGCACCAACATATAACTTCATTCAGCGACATCTCCGACGAATTACGAGACAACCTCATTTCTAAAATATCAGCAGATTTCAACATTTCTCCGGAACAAGTCGTCGAAAGCATGAACACCGTCGACACTCTCTGCGCCCACGATTTCAGCCAAACAATCCCACATGGAAACAATATCGCTTTTGGAAACCTCTGGGACGACAATGCAGCCAAATTTTTAGCCAAATGCCGCGAATATGGCGTCGATGCCGAAGCCTCACTCGGACGAAGCCCATACGGCGGCTTATATTCAGGTGACAAATCCTATATATCAGTCACATTAGACCATGCAAAAGCCGCAGGAAAGATAACAGACTCTCAATACGACGAACTAAAATCTCTCCTCAATAATTCATAACCTCTCTCCATGCTACATATTATCTCTTTTCAGAGAGCATTAGACATGACTCCGTTTGCCAACTCAAAGGACAAACGCAATAAGTATATTTTATACAAGAATTACGCGCTCATACAAGTCAAGCGCAAGGAAAAGTATTTCAATTTTCATATTACCAATATAGGTCCAGGCAAATCGCTGATTTTCTGCCATATACCCGAACTTTACATAGTCGGGAGATTGCAACATGACCGTGCGGCATTGCTTGAATTCTTACGTATTTCGCCCGAAACCAACAGCATCTTTCAAAACTCTATCGCACAAAAACCGGGATTGCCTTACATATCCGAACTCAACGACATCACCTCCGAAAAAACTCCCGGCAAAATGGAGTGGTGCATAGCAGCGTCATTGCTCACAAACATATGCCCTCAAATGTTTGCAGACGGCACTTCTGAATTCCGTTTGATATTCGATGTAATGACAAGGCTGATGGAATCTTACGACATATTTCAAAAAGCCTTCGCCCTCTACATGACCCACGGCACCAAAAGCCCGCTTATAAATAGTTTCAAGGCAAAAAAATCTGAAATTACAATAAAATTGGCCGAAGAACAAGAGTGCGGACCTCAGTTTTTAGGAAAGGGAATTAACGGCAACGATCTCAAGGATTTTGTTGACAAGCACAAAGTAGTGCTCGTAGGCCCCGACAGAGCGCAATTCAGCATTGGCAGCGCCATTCCCAAACATTACGTCAAAGACGAATGCACATTGGTGATAAAAAGCGATATTTTCATCAAAGGCAGCCCCTGGTATTACTCTATAAAACTTAAACCATCCGGCTCAGGCTGGTGGATTCCTTCAATATTCACGGGCGAAATCAACGATATGATTTCAAAAATACTGAACCACACCAACACACGCAAATACGGCAAGATTCCACTATCGGCCTACAAAATAATGCCCGAAACCAGCAAACTTTGGTTTTATTCCAACCCGGAGCACGAGGACATAATGCTGCACCGTTTTGTAGAAGACGGCGAAACAGGACCTCATTTTCACGGAGACGTTCCGCTATTTAAAGTCGACGGCCAATATCTATGCGCCCCGTATTGGAGTCCGCTCTCCAACGAAAATATATGGACAGAAATGGCACGTTTCTCCATGTTATTAAACTTAGCATTTACGGTTACGTTTGAGTTCATAGCCTACATTCCATTTTATTATGCAGAAACATTCAATGAGATGGGATTGAAGTTTTGGAAAGGAGTAAAACTCGGGCTAAATCCGGCAAAGAGCATTTTCGACGCGCTTCGTGGCAAAAAGAGCACATGAGATTTTGCGTTAATTGCCATTAATTATTCATTAATCAAAATTAACGGAACATTCGCGGACATTAACGTAAAAAATAAATTTGCTTTAATTGCCGTCAATTATTCATTAATCAGAATTAACGGCTCATACGCGGACATTGACGCTAAAATAATTTGCGAAATTCCGCCACGGCGAAGCCGTGACTCCTTGGCTAACCGGGTATGGAGGCGTAGCCGACATGCCCGGTAGCGCATACTCCAACACCGGCACTGCGAAGCTGTGCCTCGCGCCAAATCACCATAGAGAACATCTGCGAGGCACACGCTTCGCGGTGCGTCACACCCATCACGACCTAACCCCGCATGTCGGCTTCGCCTCCATACGGGGTTAACCAAGGAACCACGGCTTCGCCGTGACAAACTTGCGAAACCTTACGAAATCTTAATTAACGACTCATTCGCGGGCATTAACGTAAGAAAATAGCGTTAATTACCATTAATTAATCATTAATCTTAATTAACGACTCATTCGCAGACATTAACGTAAGAAAATAGCGTTAATTAACATTAATTAATCATTAATCTTAATTAACGGCTCATTAGCGGACATTAACGTAAGAAAATAGCGTTAATTACCGTCAATTAATCATTAATTAAAATAAACGGCCTATTCGCGGGCATTGACGCTGAAAAACTATGCTTCCATCAGGGCGGAGCGGGCCTGCATGCAGGCGCCGACGAAGCCGGCGCGCTGGCCGAGGTTGGAGACGCGCACCTCGGAGTCGCGGTTGACGAGGTTGAGCGAGTATTTCTTGATGGCCGTAATCACGGGCTGTATTATATAGTCGCCCGTCTCGGATAGGGTGCCGCCGATTATCACAAGTTCGGGATTGAATATGTTGATAAGCCCGGCGATATGTTTGCCAAGCTCGCGGCCTACATTTTCCACGATATCGATGCAGAGCGGGTCCTCGCGGTTTACGGCGTCGATGATATGGTCGAGCGTGAGCGAGCCGGCGTCCTTTTCTATTATCGATGACAGCACGGATGTTTCGCCGTCGCGCACGCGCTCGATGAGCTTGCGGTGAAGGGCCTTGCCCGACACTTCGGTCTCGATGCAGCCTTTTTTGCCGCAGTGGCAGATTATCTCGTTGTTGTACACGCTGAAATGGCCGAACTCGCCGGCGAACCCCGACTTGCCTTTGTAAGTCTTGCCGTCGATGATGATGCCGATGCCAAGGCCCCAGCCCATGTTCACGAATATCACGTCGCGCTCGCCTTTTACGCAGCCGTTCATGTATTCGCCATAGGCCATGATGCGCGTGTCATTGTCGATGCACACGGGCATGCCTGTCTTTTCGCACAGGATGTCGGCAAGCGGACGCTCGGAGAAATTGAATGTAGAGAAGCTGTAACCCGACTCGGGATTGACGCGTCCTGAAATAGACACGCATATATTTAATATATGCTCGGGGTTGATGGCGCTGCCTGCCACAAACTTCTTGATGATGTCGACAAGCTCCTCGAGCGACTGCGGGGTGTTGTCGAAATCATAAGGAACGTTCATGCGCGTCTTCACCATCTCGCCCTTGAAATCCATAAGGCCGATGTTGACATTGAAGCGGCGTATGTCCACCCCCACGAAATATCCCGAACGTGGATTCAGTCCGTAAAGGTTTGGATGCCGGCCCGACGATGTTTCAAGTTTGCCGTAATCTATTATATATCCTTCCTCGCACATCTCGTTTATCATTTTCGTCACCGTAGGCACGCTCAGGTCGAGCGTACGGGCCAGTTCGGGAATGGTCGACGTGCCGTTATATATATAATGAGTGATTATTTTCTTTTTGTTTACGGCGTTCTTTGAGCCGAATTCAATTTCGCTTTTAAGTGTGCGCATAAATAGAGGGTTAGGAGGGAGATTAATAAAAACCGGAAGTAATTACCTCTGCAAAAATAATAAAATTAAATGAAAACGGCAAGCGATTGTCAACATTCTAATTATTTCGCCTATTAATCAATTAATTCAAGTTTTGTATGTATGCATCTCTGATTAGAAAGTTTATGTAATCAGGTTGTAGGGACGCTGTGGGTAAAGCCATGCGGAGTGATGGTTCGAGCCAAGCGCAGCGTCACAGAAAATAGCGAAACTTAATTAATTAAATGTAATTAGGTTAAGACTTGTTATAAAACATGCTTAGGGGTATAAACAGTCGCATATCGAAAACTATTTTAATATAAAATTCATTAATAATAAAAAAATTTAGTAATTTCTTTGGTAGATTGAATTTTTGTACATATCTTTGCGTCGTAAAAACCTCAAACCAATCATGAACATCAATCGTCGCAACTTTTTGAAGACTTCGGCACTCGCCTCGGCGGCTGCTTTTTTGGGTGGCGCGCCCGATCTGTCGGCAAAGACTTCCGCTCAGACGGCGCCTGCCGCCGCATCCGACTCCGGCCTCATCGTGCCTGCCGGCGCAGGGCTTAAAATCACCGGAACGTTCCTCGATGAAATATCTCACGACATACCTCACCAGAACTGGGGGCCGAAGGAATGGGAGCGCGATTTCCAACACATGAAGGCCATGGGCATCGACACGGTGATCATGATTCGCTCGGGCTACCGCAAATTCATAACCTACCCCTCTAAGTATCTGCTTGGCAAAGGCTGCTACATGCCTTCGCGCGACTTGCTCGACATGTTCCTGACCCTTGCCGACAAATACGGCATGAAATTCTGGTTCGGCCTCTACGATTCGGGCCGCTACTGGGACACGGGCGACCTCTCCTGGGAAATTGAGGACAACCGCTATGTAATCGACGAGGTGTGGGAAAACTACGGACAGCACCACCCGAGTTTCGGAGGCTGGTATATCTCCGGCGAGATTTCCCGCGCCACCAAAGGAGCCATCGACGCTTTCCGCGCCATGGGCAAGCAGTGCAAGGACGTGTCGGGCGGCCTCCCCACCTTTATTTCTCCGTGGATCGACGGCAAGAAAGCCGTGATGGCCTCCGGCTCGGCCCTTACCAAGGACGACGCCGTGTCTGTCGAGCAGCACGAAAAGGAATGGAACGAGATCTTCGACGGCATCCACGACGTGGTCGACGCCTGCGCCTTCCAGGACGGACAAATCGACTACAACGAGCTCGACGCTTTCTTTGAAGTGAACAAACGCCTCGCCGACCGCTACGGCATGCAGTGCTGGACCAACGCCGAGTCGTTCGACCGTGACATGCCCATCCGCTTCCTCCCCATCAAGTTCGACAAGCTGCGCATGAAACTCGAAGCCGCCAAACGCGCCGGCTACGACAAAGCCATCACATTCGAATTTTCACATTTCATGAGTCCGCAATCGGCTTATCTTCAAGCCGGACACTTATACGATCGTTACTGCGAATATTTCGGTATCGACCCTCAGCCAGTTCAAGTTTAACTTTCTTCATTTCACCGGAACATAACGTAACCTAAATTCGAATATCAATGGAAAACAAAAGATATACCACATTTCTGGCAGTGGTGGCGGCCCTCGGAGGGTTCTTGTTTGGCTACGATGCTGCCGTGGTATCAGGTACAGTTTCACAGGTTTCAAGCCAGTTCTCACTTGGAGAAATCCAGGAAGGCTGGTTTGTGGGATGCGCCCTCATCGGTTCAATCATCGGCGTGCTTTTCGCCGGAAACCTTTCCGACCGGTGGGGCCGCAAGCCCACGCTTCTCACCGCGGCCCTTTTCTTCACGGTGAGCGGCCTTGCCTGCGCCCTCGCTCCCGGGTTCGCCTCGCTTGTCGTGGCCCGCTGGCTTGGCGGCATTGGCATAGGCATCGTGTCGATTGTATCTCCGCTATATATCTCGGAAATATCGCCGGCAAAATACCGCGGACGCCTCGTAGGCCTATATCAGCTGGCCGTGACGCTCGGTTTCCTCGGAGCCTACCTGATGAACTTCCGGTTGCTCGACCTCTCCACATCGGGGCTGCATTTCTCGTCGCCGCTGATGGAAGAAGTGTTTGTGTCGGAAGTGTGGCGCGCGATGCTCGGTTTCTGCGCCCTGCCCGCCATCCTGTTCTTCGGCATCATCTTCTTTATCCCTGAAAGCCCCCGTTGGCTTATCGCGCAGCGTCACGAGACACGCGCCCTTGCCATCCTCAAACGCATATACACAGCCGGAACCGAAGCCCGCAATCAGCTCATAGCCACACGCGATGTGATTTCCGGCGACGTAAAGGCCAATTTCAAGTCGCTTTTCCGCCCGGGCATACGCCGCGCCGTAGTGATTGGTGCCGCTATCGCCATCCTCGGCCAGTTTATGGGCGTAAACGCCGTGCTTTACTACGGCCCGACTATTTTCGAGGAAGCCGGCCTCAGCGGCGGCGACGCCCTGTTCAGCCAGGTGCTCGTAGGCATCGTCAATGCCGTAACCACCGTGCTTGCCATTTTTATCATCGACCGCTTCGGCCGCAAAGTCCTTGTCTACTACGGTGTTACCGGCATGATTGTGGCTCTCCTGCTCATCAGCCTTTATTTCGGCATGGGCGAGTCGCTCGGCCTTGGCAACAGCTTCCTGCTGGTGTTCTTCCTGGCCTATGTATTCTGCTGCGCCATATCCATATCGGCCGTAATCTTCGTGTTCCTTTCGGAGATGTATCCCACGTCGGTGCGCGGCATGGCCATGTCGGTAGCCGGACTCTCGCTATGGGTGGGCACCTACCTTATCGGCCAGCTCACGCCCTGGATGCTCGCCACGCTCACACCCGCCGGCACATTCCTGTTCTTCGCCTGCATGTGCGTGCCCTACATCCTTATCGTGTGGAAGCTCATGCCCGAGACCACAGGCAAGACCCTCGAGGAAATCGAGCGGTTCTGGGCCGCCGGCGCGGGCTCCGAATCCGACAGCAAATCCATACAAGCACAATAACCCTTAATCAGACTCCAAAATCAAGTAGCCAGGCCTTTGAGCCCCGCGGGAAGCGTCCGCGGGGCACATGGCCGACCCTGCCTGCGCCCAAACCTTTCTCTCCTTATCCGACAGCAACAATTTACATAATAAACCAATAACACATGAATTTCAAACAGCTATCGCAACAGTACAAGGACGAGCTTCTCGACCGCGTGCTTCCGTTCTGGCTCGAAAAATCCCAAGACAAGGAATACGGCGGATATTTCACCTGCCTCGACCGTGACGGACGCGTGTTCGACACCGACAAGTTCATCTGGATGCAAGGACGCGAGGTGTGGATGTTCTCCATGCTCCACAACAATATCGAGCCCCGCCCCGAATGGCTCGAATGTGCCCGCCAGGGTGGAGAATTTCTCAAGAAATACGGCCACGACGGCAACCTCAACTGGTATTTCTCCCTCGACCGCCAAGGCAACCCCCTTGTTGAGCCCTACAACATTTTCTCCTACACCTTCGCCACCATGGCCTTCGGCCAGCTCAGCAAGGCCACCGGCTCGCAAGAGTATGCCGACATCGCACGCCGCACTTTCGACATAATCCTCTCAAAGGTCGACAACCCCAAGGGCAAGTGGAACAAGCTCCACCCCGGCACACGCAATCTCAAAGGCTTTGCCCTGCCAATGATTCTGTGCAACCTCGCCCTCGAAATCGAGCACCTGCTCGACGAGGACTTCCTGCGCTCCACCATCGACACCTGCGTGTCGGAAGTGATGGACGTGTTCCGCCGTCCCGAACTCGGAGGCCTCATCGTGGAAAATCTCAACTCCGACAACTCGCTCATCGACTGCTTCGAAGGCCGGCAGATCACTCCCGGCCACGCCATCGAAGCCATGTGGTTTATCATGGACCTTGGCGAACGCCTCGGCCGCCCCGAGCTTATCGAGGAAGCCAAAAACACCGCCCTGCTCATGGCCGAATACGGCTGGGACAAGGAATTCGGAGGCCTTTTCTACTTCATGGACCGCAACGGCAACCCTCCCCAGCAGCTCGAATGGGACCAGAAACTCTGGTGGGTACACATCGAGACACTCATAGCCATGATAAAAGGCTACCGTCTCACCGGCGACAGCCGCTGCCTCGAATGGTTTGAGCGCGTCCACAACTACACATGGGAGCATTTCCGCGACAAAGAACACCCCGAATGGTTTGGCTACCTCAACCGCCGCGGCGAAGTGCTTCTCCCGCTCAAAGGCGGCAAATGGAAAGGATGCTTCCACGTGCCCCGCGGCCTCTACCAGGTATGGCAGACTCTCGAAAAAATCCAAAAAGAAGAGAACGAAAAATACGCTTCAATCGCAACAACCAATTAATCCAATCACCTAAATCACTATCCAAATGGAAAAAACCAAGAAAGTCGGATCCATATCGACAGGCCGCAGGCTCATGACCTGCCTCCTTGCCGTGTTGGTCTGTTTAGGCGTCTACGCCAAGGAAATCACGGTGCATGGTGTTGTTTCCGACGAAGGCGGCCCGCTCCCCGGCGTAGCCGTTTCCGTAAAGGGCACAGGCAAATCCGTGAGCACCGACATCGACGGCAACTACCGCATCAATGCCGACTCTGACGGAACTCTCGTATTTTCTTATGTGGGAAAGCACACACTTGAAGAAAAAATCAACAACCGCGCCGAAATCGACGTGACGCTCACCGACAATTCCACCGCACTCGACGACGTGGTAGTAGTCGGTTACGGCAAGCAGAAGAAATCGTCGTTGACCTCCGCCGTATCGGCCATCAAGGGCGACGAACTCCTCAAAGGCCCCTCGACCAACGTGAGCCAGATGCTCGGCGGCCGCCTGCCCGGCATCTCATCCGTGCAGGAATCCGGCGAACCCGGCGTCGACCAGGCATCGCTCAAAATCCGCGGCTCGGTCTACTCCGTGGCATATGTAGTCGACGGCTATCCCGTGCGCAACATCAACGACCTCGACCCCAACGACATCGAAAGCGTATCCGTGCTTAAAGACGGCGCTTCGGCCGCAATCTACGGTCTCCAAGGCGCCGGCGGCGTAATCATCATCACCACCAAACGAGGCACCGAGGGCAAGACCAAAGTGACCTACGACGGCAACTTCGGCGCATCGCTCAACGCCAACTTCCCCAAATTCATGAACGGCCCGCAGTATGCCTACTATTACAACATGGCCCAGATGATGGACCAGCTGGCATCGGGAGCTATCACCGACCGCAGCCAGTACAAGCCGTTCTTCACCAACGAGCAAATCGACATGATGATCAACGACGACCCCACCGACGGCTGGGACAATGTCGACTACATCGACGAGGTGTTTGGCACCGGCTTCAACCAGAAGCACTCCGTGACCATCTCCGGCGGCTCCAACAAAACCCGCTACTTCATCTCCGGCGGCTACCTCGGCCAAAGCGGCAATATCGACAACTTCGACTACCGCCGCTATAACGTGCGCGCCAACATCGACGGCGAGATAGCCAAGAACTGGCACTACAAATTCGGCATGTCTTCCGTAATCGGACGCCGCTCCACCCCCCGCTTCAACGCCGGCGGCGGCGACAACGGCTACGAGGAAGTCGGCTTCCTTTCAATCGCGCGCCAGACCATCCAGATGCACCCCTATCTGCCCAAGCGCATGAACGACATGTACACCGCCGCAATCCAGCGCAACAACGGCCTGCCCAACAGCCCGCTCGCCGCTATCTACGAATCAGGCTACAAGAAAACACGCTCGTTTGAAGGCGACATCAATTTCGAGATATCTTACAACGTACCCTGGGTAAAAGGCCTCTCCCTTAAAGCCAACGGCGCTTACAACTACCTCACCTCAAAAAACAAAAACCTCACCACCCCCTACTCCGTGATGGGATGGAACGGCACTGCCTGGTCGAAATACGCCGACCCCGAAGGCACTGCCAACGGCACAAAACTCGGCGAAGGCCAAAGCAACTACGAGCAACTCGTAGGCCAGCTCTCAATCAACTACGCCAACACATTCAACGAAGTGCACAACGTGGCCGCCCTCGTTCTCGCCGAGGCTCGCGACAACAAGAGCAACGGCATGAGCGCCTACGCCGTGAAACTCCCCTTCGACCAGCTCCCCGAACTCGGATTCGGACAGCCCGCACAGGACCCCATCGGAGGATGGAGCGCGGCATCCCGCTCGGCTGCCTACCTCTTCCGCCTCAACTACGACTACGACGGCAAATACCTCGCCGAATTCACCGGCCGCTACGACGGCTCATACAAATTCAACGGTATGAACGGCAAGAAATGGGGCTTCTTCCCCTCCGCATCGCTCGGCTGGCGCATGTCGAAAGAAAACTTCATGGAAGGCGCGCGCTCGTGGCTCGACGACCTGAAACTGCGCGTGTCGTTCGGTATGCTCGGCTCCGACAACATCTCCGAATACATGTACATGAGCACCTACTCGCAATGGGGCGGCAAACTCGTGTATCCCTCCACTGCCGGCAACATGGTCACCAACGGCATCTACACCTCCGCCGTGGCCAACCCCAACCTCACATGGGCCAAGACCCGCTCGTGGAACTACGGTTTCGACGCCACACTCTGGAACGGCAAACTCGGCTTTGAAGTCGACGGCTTCTACAACTACACCTACGACATCCTCGCTGCCATGAGCGGCAACAAGCCCTCGTCGATGGGCGGCTACTATCCCACCTACGCCAACAACAACGCTCTCGACACCTACGGCGTCGACATCCTCATCACCCACAACAGCCGCTGGATCGTAGGCGACAAGCCCCTCAACTTCACCGCCGGCGTAAACCTCACCTACTCCAAGACAAAATGGGTGAAATATCCCGACGCACCCAACGCAATGGAATGGCAGAAAGCCGTGGGCACAACCTATGGCGCCATCTCCGGCTGGATTGCCGAAGGCCTCTACCGCTCCGAAGAAGAAATCGACAACTCGGCTTGGTACGGCACTCGCCCCAACGTCGGCGACATCAAATACAAAGACCTCAACGGCGACGGCAAAATCGACTGGGACGACCGCGGCTACTTCGGACGCTCCAACCGCCCCGAACTCACCTACGGCCTCAACCTCGGCGCCACATGGAACGGCTTCGACCTCTCGGCCTGCTTCGTAGGCGGCGCGCTCTTCGACGTATCGCTCACCGGCACATATTACAACGGCTACGACGACAACACCATCTGGACGCAGACATTCAAAGAAAACGCCAACTCGCCCCTCTTCCTCGTTCAGAACGCCTACTCTATCGACAACCCCAACGGCACATTCCCCCGCCTCACAGCCGGCGCTACCGGCCACGGCGGCGACAACGGCCTCAGCTCATCGTTCTGGTGGCGCGACGGCAAATACCTCCGTCTTAAAACAGCACAGCTCGGCTACACCTTCCCCACTGCATGGATGAACAAGGTAGGCATCGAGAACCTCCGCGTCTACGTCGAAGGCTCCAACCTCTTCACCATCGACAGCCTCCCCGAAGGCATCGACCCCGAATCTCCGGGCGTCAACAACGGTTACTATCCGCAGCAACGCACCGTAATGGGCGGCATTACTCTCACCTTCTAACAGATTTTAAAAGATGAACAAATATATTTCAGGATTATTGATTGCCGGCGCCGCCCTGAGCTTCGCCTCGTGCAACGACTATCTCGATATGACGCCGACCGACAAGGTTTCTGACAAGGGCGTGTGGAAAGATATCAATACTGCCGAACTTGCCGTAAACTACCTTTACAGCTTCGTTTACGACATCAACGAGCAGCAAAGCCTGGCCGGCATGACCGACGCGCTCACCGACCAGATGAAGTACGGTTCGTATCTCTACAACCGCCTTTGCTTCATCCCCAGCGAAATCGCCTACGGCGGCTCGACCCTATCTTCCTCATATGTCGACACCTACCTCGGCTACTGGGGCTCACGCTACAACTCGATACGCCGCGTCAACGAAGCCCTCCACGGCCTCCACACCTACGGAGCGCTCACGCCCGAGCAGACCACGCGCCTCGAAGCCGAACTCCGGTTCTTGCGCGCATACATGTACTTCGACCTGGTGAAACGCTACAAAGACGTGATTCTCTACGATGAGGACCTCAGCGCCATCACCGAGAACCGCGCTCTCAACACCGAAGCCGAGGCTTGGGAATTCATCTATCAAGACCTTAAATACGCATCCGAGAACCTCGAGCCCGCAGCCAAGACATCGGGCCGCCTCAACAAAGGCCAGGCTTACGCTTTCATGACACGCGCCATGCTCTACGCCGGACGCTACGACGTGGTGAAATCTGCCGCCGAAGAAGTGGAAAAACTCGGCTACGACCTCGAAAGCAACTACGCCGACGCCTACGGCAAGGAAATCGCCGCCGGCAACCGCGAAGCCATCCTCCAATACGTCTTCGACCTCAGCCAGGACGTATGCCACGAGTTCGACTACTATTACACCCCCGGAGGCGACTACTCGATGCACGGCCAGGCAGGCGGCGGCTACGGCACCCCTACCCAGGAAATGGTGGAATCTTACGAATATGCCACAGGCGGCCACCCCGACTGGAGCGCATGGCACAAATCGGATGTGACCGACACCCCGCCCTACGCCGACCTCGAGCCTCGCTTCCACGCCTCCGTGCTCTATAACGGAGCCGCATGGAAAGGCCGCACGATCGAATCGTTTGTCGGAGGAGCCGACGGCTTCTGCGTGTGGAACATCGAACAAGACCCCAAAGGACGCACCACCACCGGCTACTTCCTGCGCAAACTCGTCGACGAGTCGCACGATGTGATCGCCACCGTGAAATCATCGCAGCCGTCAACCATTATCCGCTACGCCGAAGTGCTCCTCAACAAAGCCGAGGCCTGCTACCGCACCAACGACGCCGCAGGAGCCAACGCCGCCATCAAGAAAATACGCTCGCGCGTAAACCTGCCCTACATCGACAAAAATGGCGACGCCCTCTGGAGCGCAATCCGCCAGGAACGCAAGGTGGAACTCGCCTTCGAAGGCTTCTGGTACTGGGACCTCCGCCGCTGGGGCGATGCCGAAAAGACATATCCCACCGGCTTGAACGGCTACCAGGTCCACGGCCTGCGCATCGACCAGCAGCCCAATGGCTCGTTTGTTTACAGCTACGTAAGCGTCGACGACCGCGACCGCAACTATCCGGCCAAACTCAACCGCTTCCCGTTGCCCGCCAACGAAATCAACAACAACGCCGCTGTAACCCAATTCCCCGAGTGGAAATAACAAATGTATAAAGTCTTAGTGACAATCTCAACATTACAACGACAATGAAAAAAATAATGTCAATCATAGGCGCGGCCGCCCTCATCCTCTCCACATCGTGCGCAGAGCGTGAATACGTGCCCGCCACCGCCGACCGCCAGGCCATAACCTCGCTCACGGCTATATTCACTTCGGGGCCTTTTGTCGACCAGGAAATGGCAAAACTCTCCATTGGCGAAGACATGCCCGAACGCCTCGTAATCCCCGTGCCGTTCTTCTATCCCGAATCCTCCGATAACGAGACGGCAGAATACATGACCAAGGTGCGCGTGCAGGCCGAACTCGAAAAGAACTGCTTCCTCGAGCCCGCACTTACAATACTCGACCTCACCAAGGAAAACTGGTTTACGTTCACCAACGCCCAGGGCGTGCAGAAGCGTATCTGCATCACCGGCGAGCGCGTGAAATCTGACAAATGCGACATGATCTCGTTTGCCATCGACGATCCCTCGCTCGTGGGCGTTATCGACAAGGCCAACAAGAAAATCTCCATCATCTCCGGCGACGACCTCTCGGCCGCTACCGCCACCATCCAGGTGTCGCCCCACGCCACCGTGTCGCCCGACCCCTCGCAGCCCCACAATTTCAACGACCCCTTCAAATTCACCGTAACGGCCCACAACGGCACCACATCGCAGGAATTCACCGTAGTGAAAGAACGCCCGGCCACTATCGACAAGGGATTCAACACCCAAAGCCTCGAGCAACTCTTCAATATCGACCCCGTGTCGAACTGGGGAATGCCTAACTACAAAACGGCTATCGGCCCGTCGCTCGGTGTTGTGGGCGGAAGCCTCGTTATATGCGCAGGCGACGGCTCCACCCCCATCTATGTCAACAAAGTGACCGGCTCCAAGGAAGGAACCATCAACCTGGGCAACGCCACTCCCGGCCTCATCACCAACGACGAAGGCGGCCACCTGCTGATTGTGAACAAAGCCGGCGGACACGAAACCGTCAACATCTACCGCACATCTTCCGTCAACGACGCTCCCGTGCTCCTGCACTCCGTCGCCAACCCGCTCTCACTGCCCGTCGGTCGCATCAAATGTATCGGCAATATCGACACCGAGGCCCTCATCACCCTCACTTGCGGAGGCGTCGCCGGCGTAACATCATCGAGCGACATCGTGACAATGCGTGTAATCGACGGTGCTGTAACCGAAGTGAAAACCGTCAACTTTGCCGCAACCGGCATTTCATGGGGCAACGCTCCCGTAAACATCAATACCGTAGTGCCCGCATCGCTCGCAGCCAACAACGGCTGGTTTGAATCCCACTACGAGCCCTCGAAACTCCACTGGATGTTTGAGGACGGATCAGTGCCCGTGGCTATCGGCTCCGACACATCGGGCTGGGGCCTCAATCCCAACAGCCTCGACAGCAAGATGTTCAACAATGTGAACTATCTCGCCCTCTTTGTTGAAAGCCACTTCCCCCACTGGGGCATGGGCCCGCAGCTCTACCTCTACAACGTCGACGATCCCTCGGCCCTCGGTTCCGGCTCCGACGTTACAGGCCCGTCCAACCTCGTCCTCGCCAACAACCCCGCCTGGTTCCAGTCGGGCGACGCAGGCACAGCCTCCGGCGACGTCGTTATCGCTCCCTCGGCCGACGGCTACTCCATCTATATCTACTACTACGGCCACAACTCAGGCGTGGTAGGCGGATGGTCGGCCGACTGTATCGCCAAATAAAAATTTCAACTTCACGCTCAATCCCGGCGGCAGTCGACATTTCCGCCCTGCCGCCGGGCTTTTTCCAAGTACAAAGGATAAGGTATAAAGGATAAACATTCGAAACCGCCATCGTGCCCTGCGTTTCTACGCGGCGCCCCTTAAAAATCTCCCCCACTTCCCAACTTCCCAAAATCATGAAACTCAAACATCTCTTTCTGGCGGCAACCGCCATTTTAGCGACCGCTTGCAGCGAAAAAAATAATGACGTTATGTACTGGCCCGAGCCCGATGCCCCCGATACCAAGCCCGACACGCCCGAGACCGTGGAGAAGGCCCGCTTCGTGTGGATCGATGCCGGAGGTAATTTTGAGCGTTTTGCCAACAGCAAGGAAAACATCCTCGCCGACCTCAAAAAAGTGAAGGAGTGCGGATTCACCGACATTGTTGTCGATGTGCGCCCCACCACCGGCGACGTGCTTTTCGACAAGACCACTGCGGCGCACCGCCTCGAGAAACTCGATGTATGGACATCGGCAGGATATGCCTGGGTCGACCGCACCGCCTCGTGGGACTACCTCCAGACTTTCATCGACTATGGCCACGAACTCGGCCTTAACGTCTACGCATCCATCAACACCTTTGTGGGCGGATACAAATGCCCCTACGGCATGGGCACAATAGGCATGCTCTACCGCGACGAGGACCGCGCCGGCTGGGCCACGGTGATAAACACCGCCGACGGATTCAAATCCACCCTCGACCCCTCTATCGACGATTACGGCGCACGCTTCCTCAACCCGGCCAACGACGATGTGCAAGCCTATATCATCGGCATCCTCAAAGACATTGCAGCATATGATGTCGACGGAATCCTGCTCGACCGCTGCCGATACAGCGACGAGGGCCTCCAAACCGACTTCTCCGACATCTCGCGTGAAAAATTCGAAGCCTATGCCGGCGTTTCACTTGCAAACTATCCCGAAGACATCATCGCCGCCGGAGGCTCCAAACTCGCCGACGGCAAGCAATACATGAAGCAATGGCTCGCTTTCCGCGCCAAGACAATCCACGACTTCATCGTAAAGGCCGGCGACGCTGTGCGCGGCGTGAATCCGGAAATTAAATTCGGCGCATATGTGGGCGCGTGGTACTCGACCTACTACGAAAGCGGCGTCAACTGGGCACACCCCGACTATAATCCTGCCGCCGACGGCTTCACATCATGGGCCAATGCCGACTACCGCAACTACGGCTATGCCGACCACTGCGACATAATGCTCATCGGCGCATATGCCTCGGCCGACCGCATCTACGGCACGGGCGAATGGTCGTCGCAAGGCTTCTGCACTCTCGCCGGAAAATATCTCAAAAACGTGCCTTACGCAGGCGGCCCCGACGTGGGCAACTCCACCGGATGGGTCGACGGCAACCGTGCGGCCGACATCCCCAAGGTAATCGACGCCTGCATCAACGCCAGCTCCGCCGGCATGTTCATCTTCGACCTTTGCCACGTGCGTAAATTCGACTATTGGAACGCTTGCCGCACCGGTATCGACAACTATCTCGACTCCCTCGAAAAGTAAAGACTTCCTCCCCGACCAACCAATCACAAAAAGATGAAAAGATATTTATTGACCCTTACCGCCATTGCTCTTGCCCTTGGCTCGGCCCAGGCCAAGAAATACGCCGATATCAAAGGCCGTGTCACCGACACGGCCGGCAAGCCGATAGCGGGAGCAGTGGTGTCCAACGGCATCGACTGCACGGCCACGGCCGCCGACGGCACCTACTCTTTCGACGGCACACGCGACGTGCGCCATGTGTTCGTTTCCACTCCTTCGGGATGGCTCCCAGAGATGAAGGACGTGACAATCCCCGTCTACTATATTGCATACAACGAGGACGCTCCCGCCGCATCCTACGACTTCAAGCTGCGCCGCAACCCCGTCGACGACACTCATCACACGGTGTTTGCTCAGGCCGACGCGCAAGTGACGTCTGAAAGCGACCTGCGCAAGCTCATACCCATGATGGCCGATATGGACGAATATGCCTCCGTCAACTGCGCCGGACGCGACGTGTTTGCCGTCGACCTTGGCGACATCGTGGGCGACAGCCCTTGGCTCTACCCGGCCTCCGTCGAGGTGAACAAAGGCTTCAAACGCCCCATCTACCGCGTCATCGGCAACCACGACATGACCTACGGCGGACGCACCTTCGAAAAGTCGTTTACCAACTTCGAAAATCAGTTCGGCCCCGTTTGCTACTCCTTCAACAAAGGCAAGGCCCACTACATCGTGCTCGACAACTGCTTCTACGTCAACCGCGACTACCAGTATATCGGCTACATCGACGAGCGCACCTTCCGCTGGCTCGAACAGGACCTCTCTTACGTGCCCGAGGACAATGTGATTTTCGTGATGATGCACATCCCCACCTCCTCCACCCCGAAACTTAAATACAACACTCTTATTCAAGATGAGACCGTAAACGCCCGCAGCCTCTACAAGATGCTCGAAGGCCGCAACGCCCACATCCTCTCCGGCCACACGCATTACAACCAAAATGTCGTGTTCTCCGACTCGCTCATGGAGCACAACACGGCTGCCGCCTGCGGCATCTGGTGGAAAGCTCCCATATGCTCCGACGGCACTCCGATGGGCTACGGCGTCTACGATGTCGACGGCACCGACGTGAACTGGCTCTACAAGAGCGCCGGACAGCCCGACACCTACCAGATGCGCGTCTACCCTGCCGGAGCCGACAAGGGCGCTCCCGCCGACATCATAGCCAACGTATGGAACTACGACAGCACATGGAAAGTGGAATGGCTCGAAAACGGCAAGGTGATGGGCGAGATGACCCGTTACGACGGCTACGACCCCCTCGCTCTCGACATTTGCGCCGACCGCGAACGCGTGGTCTACGAATGGGTCTACCCCAACAAGACCGACCACCTTTTCCGCTGCACGCCCAAAGACCCCACCGCCCGCGTGAGTGTGCGCGCCACCGACCGCAACGGCCGCGTCTACTTCGGCGACGCGCCTGCAAAAAGCGTGACCGAACAGCCTGAAAAGCCCAAACTGATGTGGATCGACGGCACCGGCAATTTCGCCCGATTCTCCAATCCCGACTCTATCGACTACTATGTCGACAAGATAGCCAAACTCGGATTCACACACGCCGTTGTCGACGTGCGCCCCATCTCCGGCGAAGTGCTCTACGACAGCAAGATTGCCCCGCGCATGCGCGAGTGGAACGGTCACCAACGCCCCGACTTCGATTTCCTCGGCCATTGGATTAAAAAAGGCCACGAGGCCGGCATCAAAGTCATGGCCTCGATGAACGTGTTCTGCGCCGGCCACAACTATGTCGACCGCGGTATCGTCTACACCGAGCATCCCGAATGGGCCTCCGTCGTGCTCAATCCCGAACGCGGCCTCATACCCATCACCGAGGAAAAAGAAAAATACGGCGGCATGACCAACCCCGTAAATCCCGAATATCAGAAATATATCATCGGCATCATGACCGAGCTGGTGACTCTCTATCCCGAACTCGACGGACTCATGCTCGACCGTGTGCGCTTCGACGGCATATCCGCCGATTTCTCCGACCTGTCGCGCCGCGCTTTTGAAAAGCACATCGGCAAAAAGGTGAAGAAATTCCCCTCCGACATCCTTTCCTGGAAAAAGAAAGGCGACCGCTACGAGCCCGTCGACGGCAAACTCGCCAAACAATGGTACGAATGGCGCTCGGGCGTGATACGCGACTTCATGTCCGATGCCCGCCGCGCAGTCAAGACCGCCAACCCCAAGGTTGAGTTCAACACCTACACCGGCGCATGGTATCCTTCCTACTACGAAGTGGGCGTAAACTTTGCCTCGCCCGAATACGATCCCTCGCTCGACTACAAATGGGCCACACCCAACTATAAGGACACGGGCTATGCCGACCTTATCGACATGTATGTCACCGGCAACTATTACACTGTGATTACTGCCGACGAATATGGCAAGGAAGGCCGCGCCGTGCTCAACGAGACCGACTCCCGCCCGCAGGAAGGCCTCTGGTATTGCGTGGAAGGCTCTTGCTCCAATCTGCGCAAGATCATGAAAAATAACAAATTCATCGGCGGCATCCTCGTAGACCAATTCTACGACAACCCCTCGAAGCTCTCGCAGACCATAGCTCAAAACCTCAAAGACTCTGATGGCCTGATGGTGTTCGACATCGTGCACATCATCGACAAAGGCCTCTGGGACGAAGTGGAAAAAGGCCTCAACCAATAAATAGTGCAGGAACACGAGCCTCCGGCTTGTGAAATATTTCGCAAGCCGGAGGCTTGCGTTCCTGCATCCAAAACACCAAACTTATGTCTTCCGAAGCAAAACAGAACACACGTGCCCACAGCCTCGACGCGCTGCGCGGCTACGCCATCCTCACCATGGTGCTGTCGGCCACAGTGGCCGGCGGCATCCTGCCGGGGTGGATGTACCATGCACAGACACCGCCGCCCTCACATGCTTTCGTGCCGGAAATGGCAGGACTGACTTGGGTCGACCTCGTGTTTCCGTTCTTTCTTTTTGCCATGGGCGCGGCATTTCCGTTCTCGCTCCGTCGCAAGATTGAGAAAAACGCCGCCGTGCGCGACACACGCTTTTGGCTGTCGATAACGTGGCAGATTGTGGCGCGGGCTGCTATGCTCACGTTTTTTGCCATTTTCATACAGCATTATTACCCCTACATGCAGGCCGATACTGTCGGGCCGAAAGAATGGTGGATGGCAATACTCGCCTTCGGCTTGTGCTTTGCCATGTTCATGCGTTTTCCGAAAAACTGGAATCTGCCCAAACCCGTCTCATGCGGCATACGCGTGGCAGCCTATGGCGCGGCCGCGGCCATGCTCGTTTTCGGCGACTTTGCCGGAGGCAAGGCTTTCGACCTCAACACCTCCAATATTATCATCCTCCTGCTTGCCGACATGGCATTTTTCGGCGCCATCGTGTATCTTGCCACCATGACCGACAAGTGGCGGCGCATGTGGGTGCTCGTTGCCCTGGCCGGACTTTTCCTCAGCTCAGAAGTCGACGGCAGCTGGATGCAGACCGTGCGTTGGTGGACTCCCCTGCCCTGGTTCTACCATTTCGACTATTTGAAATACCTGTTCCTCATCCTTGCCGGAAGCACCGCCGGCGACATGCTCATGGACCATATGCGCTCGGCATCTTCCGCCGACGCGACAAAACCGACAGCCCTGCCCGCTATTTTGGCCTCGGGAGCTTTGCTCATTGTCGTGACCTGCCTTATCGGCCTTTACAGCCGCGAGTGTTTCCTCACCACAGCCGTCGAAGCAGCTCTGTGTGTAGCCATGATAGCAGTGGCTCGCAGCACGGCCACGGCCGATGCCGCGCTTTGGCGTCGCCTCATCCTGTTTGGCACAGCCCTGCTCCTTACCGGGCTTTGCTTCGAGGCTTTTGAAGGCGGCATCAAGAAAGACGGCCCCACATTCTCGTATCTGCTCGCAACAGGCGGCCTCGCCACCTTCGCCCTGGTATTCTTCCACATCGTGTGCGACTATTTCGGCCACCGCCGCGCCACCGCCTTCTTGTGGATGAACGGGCAGAACCCTATGATAGCATATGTGGCCGGCGACCTCCTGCTCATGCCCCTGCTCTCGTTGCTCGGCCTTGTGAAATATCTCTCGGTATTCCATACCTCCGCCTGGATGGGATTTCTGCAAGGCGTGCTTCTCACGGCAGCCGTAATGCTCATCACCATGCTTTTCACGCGCCTGCGCATTTTCTGGCGCACGTAAGCCAACATCCAATATTTATGAAAAAAATCTTATTCCTGCTTTCATCTTTTCTGCTTTGCCTGTCGGCAATGGCTCTCAACACGGCCGATTACAATCTTGTGTCGCCGCTGCCTGCCAAAATCACCCCGACCGACCAAGGCCCATATCTGATAAACTCGCTAAAAGAGGCGAAAATCAAGAAAAAAATCAATAAGAAACTTGCACCCGAGGCCTACCGCCTCACCGTAGGCAGCAAGGGCATAACCATCGAGGGCGGTTCGGATGCCGGCATCTTCTACGGCATGAACACTCTCGTCAAGGCCATCGGCGTGCCCTCGTCCGGCGCTCCGCTCGAATTTCCGGCCGTGGTTATCGAAGACGAGCCGCGCTTTCCCTACCGCGGGATGCACCTCGACGTGTGCCGCCATTTCTTTCCCATTGAGTTTGTGAAGCAATATATCGACATGCTCGCGCTCCACAACATGAACACTCTCCACTTCCACATCACCGACGACCAGGGATGGCGCTTCGAAAGCAAGAAATATCCCCGTCTCAACAGCGTGGGCTCGTGGCGCGACCGCACCGTGCGCGGCTACCTTGGTTCCGGCGAATACGACCACACTCGTTACGGCGGTTACTACACCCAAGACGAATTGCGCGACCTCGTTAAATACGCCGCCGACCGTCATGTCACCATCGTGCCCGAAATCGACATGCCCGGCCACATGCTCGCCGCCCTGGCCGCATATCCCGAACTGGGCTGCACCGGCGGCCCGTATGAGGTATGCCCCGACTGGGGCGTGTTTGAGGATGTGCTCTGCATCGGCAACGACAAGACTGTCGAATTCCTCGAAGGCGTGTTCGACGAACTTATCGACATTTTCCCGTCGAAACTTATTCATATCGGCGGCGACGAGTGCCCGCGCGACCGCTGGGCGGCGTGTCCCAAATGTCAGGCCCGAATCAAGAAGGAAGGCCTTGTCGCCCCCGAAGGACACACCGCCGAAGACATGCTGCAAAGCTGGATTACGTCCCACATGGAAAAATATCTCAACGAACGCGGCCGCTCTATAATCGGCTGGGACGAAATACTCAACGGCGAGGTGGCGCCTTCGGCATGGGTCATGTCGTGGCGCGGCTCGGAAGGCGGCATCAAGGCCGCTCAGATGGGACACGACGTGGTAATGACTCCCAACACCCACTGCTATTTCGATTTCTACCAGACCGACGACACTTCCGACGAGCCTCTTGCCATTGGCGGATGCACCCCGGTGGAAAAGGTATATAACCTCGACCCCGTGGCCGGCCTCACCGCCGACCAGGCCAAGCACATCAAAGGCGTACAAGCCAACCTCTGGACCGAATATATCCACACCCCCGACCATATCGAATACATGGTGCTCCCGCGCATGTCGGCTTTGGCCGAGGTGCAATGGACTCCGGCAGATAAGGAAAAGAACTACGATGAATATGTCCGCCGCGCCGACAATATGATGAAAATCTACCGCAATCGCGGCTGGAACTACGGCAAGCATCTCTACAACCTTTTCTCGACGGTAACGCCCTCGGAAAAAGACCGCTCTTTCACCGTCACTTTCTCATCGCTCGACAACGCACCCGTGCACTACACTCTCGACGGCTCCAAGCCCACAGAGGCATCCCCTTCGGCTCCCGCTTCGGGCGTTAAAATAACCGGCGACTGCGTTCTCACGGCTGTCGCAATCCGTCCCGACGGCAACAGCAACGTTGTGTCTATCCCGTTCAATTTCAACCTTGCCACACTCCGCCCCGTAACCTATGAAAACTGCATGAGCAGCCCTGCCTACACATTCGAAGGCTCGGGGATACTTGTCGACGGACGCCGCGGCACCGACAATTTTGCCGCCGGAGGGTGGCTCGGCTATAACACCGACAAGGTAACGGCCATAGTCGACCTCGGCTCTCCCACTTTCCTGTCGAAAGTGAAAGTAGGTTCTATCGACTATCCCGACGCATGGATTATGGGACCCACCGGAGCCGAAGTGGCTGTTTCGGCCGACGGCGTCAACTTCACACGCCCCGACCAAGTGGCATTTCTTGAAAAAGTGAAAGATGTGAAGGACCGCAAAGGCTGCTCCATCAACGACTTCATCGTGAATCTCGAACACACCGAAGCCCGATACGTAAAAATCACCGTCACCGGCGAATCCGCGCTGCCCCAGGGCCATCCGGCCGCCGGCTCCATGCCGTTTATCTTCCTCGACGAGATAGAAATCACCGACCCCAAACCGCTGCCAATCACCGGCACGTTTCTCAACCTTTTCTATCAGGACGAGCGCAACAAATATATGAACCCCTCGTCGGTCGACATGACCGACCCCGCCCTCTGGATCGCCAAGGTGAACGAACTCGCCGACCTCGGCCTTGAATATCTCGTGATAGTGGCCGTGGCCAACGACTACAAGGCCCTTTACCCGTCGAAAATGATGAAACGCGCCTATAAGCACAAGACATCGCCCGTCGACGCCATCCTCGACGCCGCAGCTGCCCGTGGCCTTAAAGTGTTTATGAGCAGCGGATGGGCCAAGAATCAGGACGACAACCTACGCAATCCCAAAACAAAGGAGCGTCAGATAAAAATGATGGATGAACTCGCCTCTATCTACGGCAACCATCCCGCCCTCTACGGCTGGTATCTCCCCGTGGAAGATTGCCTCGGCCCGGTGCTGTCAGAATACGCCGTCGACGCCGTGAACCAACTTGCTGAACACGCCCGCTCGCTCACACCCGGCGCTAAAATCCTGATTTCGCCTTATGGCATCTTCAATTCCGATTTCGACCATCCCGACTATGCCTCGCGCATCCGTGCGCTCAAAGTCGACATAATCGCATACCAGGACGAAGTGGGCTGCGAACGCGAGGAAAATCCCCTTCAAAGCCTGCGCACCAACTGGCGCCGCCTCCGCGACATCCACGAAGGCAGCGGCATCGACATATGGGCCAACTGCGAAACATTCACTTGGGAAAAAGAGCCCAACGCGCGTAACTCGGCCCTTATCCCCGCGCCCTTCAACCGCGTGCGCGAGCAGCTCAACGTAGCCACACAGGGCGGCGTGTCGCGCATCATCTCGTTTGCCGTGTGCGGCATCTGGGACACCCCCGGCTCACTCTACCCCATCGGCCACCCCGGCTCGCAAGCCGCCTATAAAGCCTATAAAGGCTTCCTTAACGAAAATTAGAGAAAGAGATACCATAGTTTTTTTGTCAAAAGTGTTATCTTTGCGTTCCGACGCTTGGATAACACTTTTTTTATGACTACACATTACGAATATTGCATAATCCATAATAAAAACCTATCTTTGCAATAGAAACCGCCGTTTCGGAAACCGCCGTTTCTATTGCAAAAAATATGTCACTCAGAGAGTTAGCGCCATTAATGTAGGGACGCACGGCTCGTGCGTCCGTTGTTGCTAATTTATTGTGCTAAAAGTTCTTTTGCGGACGCACGGACCGTGCGTCCCTACACTGTGATTTCATTATTATTTTAATCAGAAATACTTATAAACCGATGCATTTATGAAGATTGCGCTAAGGGGGGTGCGCCCCGACGATGTGGATGCCATGTACCGATGGGAGACCGACCCGGCAACCCGGCGCGTGACTTTCGGTGCGGCCTCGGTGACGCGGCAAATGCTTTGGGAATATGCCCGGCAGGGAGGAAGCGACATCTGCCGCGACGGCCAACTCCGCATGATTGTCACGCTCGTAGCCGACGACGGTACACGTACGGCTGTCGGAGCCGTCGACATCACCGACTATGACCCGCGCAACCGCCGCGCCCAGGCGGGCATCGTTATCGACTCCGACTTCCGCCATCGCGGAATAGGCCGAAAAGCCCTGAGGCTGTTGACTGAATATTGCCGACGCAATCTCGGCCTTTACCAGCTTTATGCCATTGTCGGCAACGACAACGCTCCCTCCCTTGCTCTTTTCCGCTCGGCCGGATTCATCTCCGTGGCCCAACTTCCCGACTGGACTCTCAACCCCGAACCCGCCACGGCTTCCTTAATGAGGCTTATATTATGATTACGAAACTGATTAGAACTCTCTTGTGTCTGTTTGTTGCCGCCATGCCGGTTGCGGCAGCGGCCGAAACTGTTGAAAACGACCCCAATATCGTGTCGGGTACCCTGCCCTGCGGCCTCACATATCACATCGAACGCTGCCTGCGTCCGGCCTACAAGATTAATTTCTACCTTGTGCAGGCCACCGGCTCGACTGTCGAGGAAGACAATGAGCGCGGATTCTCACACTTCACCGAGCATATGGCCTTCAACGGCTCGAAGCATTTCCCGGGAAAAGGCTTAATCAACACGCTCGAACGCCACAATATAAAATTCGGCTACGATATCAACGCCTACACTTCGCACGATTTCACCGTGTTCAACATATCATCGGTCGACGCCCTCGAATCGGATGGCATGACCGACACGTGCCTGCTGATGCTCAAAGACATAGCCCTGGACCTGTCGCTCACCGACGAAGCCATAGCCTCCGAGCGTAACATCATACTCCGCGAGTGGGAGCAGGGTAACGGCGCGGCCGAGCGCATTGTCACCCGTATGCTGCCTGTGCTGTTTGGCCGGCAGTCGCGCTATGCCCACCGTATGCCCATCGGCACTCCCGATGTGATATCAGGATTCAGTCCCGACAGCCTGCGCGCCTTCTACCGCAAATGGTATCAGCCGCAGAACCAGACTGTCTTTGTAATCGGCTACATAAATCCGCGCGAAGTGGAGAAGCAAATACGAAAAATATGGGCCGGCGTAAAGGCTCCGAAAACCCCGGCTGTGCGGCCGTGGGCCCAAGTGGAGCAATTCCACGAAATGCAGACGGCAGTGATTACCGATGCCGAATTTCCGGGCTCGCAACTCGACTTTTGGTTTCCACTTCCAATCCCGCCGCGCGACCGGCGCAACACCGTGGAGTATTTCAACGACAGCTTCACCGGACAACTCGCGCAGATAATAATCAACAACCGCCTGTCGGAAATTGCCAACTCGCCGAACTCGCCGTTTTCTTACAGCAAGGCCGAGCTCGGGCAATACTACCTCGCCGACAGCCGCGATGCCTTCCGCATGTTCGCCCTATATGATTTCGCCCGACGTGATGAGATGCTCACCCGGCTCACCTCCGAGGCCAAACGCGCGGCCGTGCACGGCGTAAACCGGCAGGAATTGGACCATGCGCTGCAATCGATGCGCTCGCTGGCCGGACGCCTCCCGGTGATTTATGACGAGGAGAACAACGACGAGCGTTTCGACCGCATAAGCGAATTGGCCACCACGCGCAACGCCGTGCCTTCGGCCGATGCGCTCAAATCGCTTATGCTGTCGTTTGCCGACACGGTCACGCCCGCCGCCGTCGGCTCATTTCTGCGTCGGGCCATACGCCCCGACAATCTTGTGGCCGTGCTCACCGAACGCCCTTCAGCACAATATCCTGCTCCCGACAGCCTTCGCCTGCGCCATATCATCGACTCGGTGTGGGCCAACGCCACGGTGGACGCGCCCGAACTCGACGACGCATATATGCGTCCGCTGCTCGACAGCATCCCCGCCCCCGGGCGAATCATAGCCTCATTTTCCGACTCCATATTCGACGCGCGCCACTATGTGCTCGACAACGGCATCCGCGTCACGGCCTGCCGCTCGTCGGTGCTCGCCGACCAGGTCGATTTCCGCGCCGTGCGCCGTGGCGGCATGTCGGTGCTGGCCGACAGCGGCTATGTCGACGCCTTTTATGCCGACGCCCTTGCCGACATAGGCGGCATAGGCACGTTTTCCTCGCGCGACCTGAATAAGAAGTTCAGCCACACAAAAATAAATCTGTCGTCGACATTCACCCCTTATGCCTCGATGATAGAAGGAGAGTCGGGCATTGATGAGATAGAGGAGCTGCTTCAGCTTGTGAACCTGAAAATGCAAGGCGTGCGACGCGACCCTGAAATTTTCGCCCTGTGGCTCCACAACCTCAAAGCATCGTTCGACGACCGCGCCGACGATCCCGAAGCCGCGTTCTCCGATTCTATCCGCACAGCCCTCTATGGCCCGGCCCATCCCTATCTGCGCCGCATCAACCGTGCCGACCTCGACACTCTCGACTACGACCACGCCCTGCGCCTTTACTCTCAACAGATAGCCAATCCCGCCGACTGGCAATATATCGTCACCGGCAATTTCACCCCCGACTCTATCGCACCGCTGCTTGCCACATATCTCGGCTCGCTGCCGACAGCCCCAACAGAAGAAAAGCCCCACCGCGTGGTGCCGCGCCTGGCCCGCAACGGCAAGCGCGACATACGCTTCCGCCGCCGCATGGTATCGCCGGTGACAAAAGCCTATATCGCCTTCGAGATTCACCGCCCCTACACCATGGTGGATGAAATGGCAATGCAGGCATTGGCTTCCGTGCTCGAGAAAATCTACCTCCAACGGCTACGCACCGATGCCGGAGGCACTTACGGGGCGGCAGTCGACTACACGTCGAGCGAACTCGACAATTTCCACTCGCTCCAAATCCGATTCGACACCGACTCGTCGCTTGTCGACGGCCTTGTCGACCAAGCCTTGGCTACAATCGATGGCATTGCACGCAACGGCGTCGACCCCGAACTGTTCAGGCAGGTGGCCGACTATCAGCTCAACAATGAATACATCTCGTCGTTGCAGCAGCATTACCCCATGGAGGTGCTCACTCATCAGGCACTCTACCACGACACACACCGCCAGGACCGCATCCCGGCTACTGCCTTCCTCACCGCCGACGCCCTCCGCGACCTTGCCCGTGCTCTTATCGATGCCCCGGTGCGCGTCACGGTGATAATGCTCCCGGAATAAGTTAGAAAAGGCGGCGCAGATAGCGGCGTATCATATAGAAATTGACGAGGGTGATTATCGCGGTGAGCGCCAGGCCCGACCCAAGCGACGCCAACAAGGGCCACACGCCGGCTTTCTCCGGCAAAGCGTCGGCCCATAGCGACGACGCGCACGCCATGCACAATGCGGCAATGACAAACACACCGCCGTTTACCGCGCCCACAAGCCTGTAATATATGCGGGCGACTCGCCCCGGCGAATAGCCCAAAAGCATGAGCCAACGCAGCGTCGCGCTCGACTTCTGCAAAAGCAGCGTAACGGCAAGCATGAGTATAAAGAACGACAGAAGGCAAATCACGGCTCCTACCGAGCATACCGCCACGGCAAATACGGTGAGCAAATATCCGGCTCGGCCACGGTCGAGCTTATCGGAAGCAGTCTCATAGCCTGCCCGGCGCAGATACGACGCGATAGCAGGGTCGCCGGGATTGTCGACTTTCACGATAAGGCGCGAGGGCCGCGCCGAAGCGCCCGATCCATAGCGGGCATTGGCCCAGGTGATGAAATCTGACGGCGCCGCTATCGTGTTGAGCCTCGATGAAAACCCGACAATACGTGCCTTGAACGAATCGCTGCGCCCGGCTCCGGAGGCGGTGAGCGTGAGCGGCACCGAAGAAATTGTCGACTCGCTAAGCTGTGGAAGTCCGCGCCCGGCGGCAAAGCCGAAATTATATAGCGCGAGATAGTCCTTGGGGATGATTATCGGTACCTCGCCCGGAGCTTCGGGATTGAAAGTCCAATTGCGAGAATCAACGTCGATAAATTCGTCGGGAATCGCTTCCAGGAATAGAAATGTGTGCATCCCCCGGCCCTGAAAGTCGATCGACGCCGACACATTGAAATCGGCGGCTTCAAAAGCGCCCGCCGACGTGCACCACCGCTGACGGCGCAGGTCGGCAATCTCCTCGTTGGAGAAATCGGAGCTGCGGGCTCCTATGGTGTTGAGCAGCGACACCGGTTTCGACACCACAAGATAGTCGGCAGGGATAAGCCCCGAATCGCCATCGGCGCCGACGGCCATCGTTTCCGACACATCGGCGTAGAACCGCACTGCCGTCATCACAATGGCAAGGCCGAGCAGATTGGCAAGCGCATAGCCCGCAATCTGCGCTATGCTGATATTTTTTCTAAGAAGTTTCCGAATCATAAAAAAATAAAATATCAAAAGTGCCGCAACGCACAACTTATCGTTTTTCAGACACGTGAACAGGAGGACAGGATGGGATATTTTTTAAATTATTATTTCAAGTTTCGCAAGTTAGCCACGGCGAAGCCGTGATTCCTTTGGTAACCGGATTTGGAGGCAGAATGCCGACAAGCCCGGTAGGTTATGAGGGCTAAAAAGCACTGCGAAGCTGTGTCTCGCGCATGTTTGGCATTATCGAACGCTTCGGCAGGCTCCGCTCCGATACCGCGATTGCCACCCCCCGCATGTCGGCTTCGCCGGCCATACGGGGCTAACATCAAGCGTCACGGCTTTGCCGTGATTATATATTACCATGTAGTCTTGGCTATCATATGTAGATACATGCGAAATCTTAATTATTATTAAAAAATCTCTTGTTTTTCCTGTTCTCCTGTCTTTAAAAAGCCGGTTGCAATTTAATTTTACCTTGAAAGCTTCATGACAAAGTCGTAGGGCACGTCAAGATGGTTTCCCACCGAAGTGGAAATCACGGCCGCTCCAAGCTCGCGGGCGTGTTCCATGATAAGCCGGGCCGCCACATTATTGTTATGCGCGTCGAGGTGGCTCACAGGCTCATCAAGTATTATAAAGTCGGCAGGCTGGCAAAGGGTGCGTATTATGGCCACACGCTGCTGCTGCCCCACCGAAAGCCGCGACGCGGGAGTGTCGATACGGTCGGCGATGCCAAGGAGCCCGAACATTTCCTCGATACGCTCGCGCGAGCAATATCCGGTTATATCGTTCTTTATCTCTACATTCTCACGGGCTGTAAGCCGGGGAAATATACGCATTTCCTGGGGCAGAAGAGCTATGTTGGCGGAGCGCACGGCGCACCATTCGGACACCGACAGCGAGCGTAAATCCCTGCTGTCGAAATATATATTCCCTTGATAGTCGGCGCGGTTGCCGTAGATAAACGAGCACAGCGACGATTTTCCCGCCCCCGACTCGGCCTCGACAAGATAAATGCCACCGCGGCTGAATGTGATGTCCGACAGCCAGACATCGCCCGGAGCCTTGCTGTCGCCGACAAACACATCGGGCAACACGCCACGGAGGCGTATTTCGTTAATTGTCATATACTTGCCACCGTTTCTAAAATCCAAGGGAGAATATAGCCGTTTCCTCCGCGCATCGACAGCGAGAAAAGCACTTCGCCGGATGTGACGCACAGTTCCGCATCAAAACCGTGGCTAAGGCGCAAGGCTCTTTGCATACTTGAATTATATGGCACTTCCGCCCTGATAATGGCTTTTGTGCCTTCATCGACATCTTCGTATACGACACGTTCGAGAATTTCGTCGGGGTCGCCTCCTTCATTTGACACGAGCACGATGCTATCGGGGGTCATATGCACATCGGCGCCAAATCGTGACGCAACCGCACGGAGCGACGACCGCCTGAACGACGGCGAGGCCGGGAACAATGATGTGTACTGCCAGGTGTCGGCAGAGAACAGTTGCATCGGAGCGGCGCTTCCTCCGGGAACGGCCGTGACAAAAAAGTCGCCGTCGATATCGCCAAGGAGGTCGGCGACGAGGCTGACGCCGAGACCCGACTTCATGCCGATTCTTTTGGTGAGTTGCGATGTGACAAACTGCTTCACCTCCGGCGTTACGCCCATAGTCAACGAGATATTGCCAAGCGATGGCAACAGCCGGGGCAATGAAGATATATCGGCCATGTTTCCGAAGGGGCTCACGGGGTTGTTGTCGGCGTCGATAAACGACAATTGGCCGGTGACGACACGGTCGAATATATTCACGGCGAAGCCAATCTTTGAAAAAGCCTCAACCGCGTTACTACGGTCTATCCCGGAATTTACAAAGCCTTCAATAATACATCCGGAACCGAACACCGGCACTTTGGCCGCCGACTTCCCGGATTCCTCTGTGTGCGCCGCCCACACATCGTCCACGATGTCGACTCCCGGGAGGGAGAACCACACCTGGCGGCCATCGACCCACGCGGAGAGGCTGTCGGTGTAATAGGCCTCATGGCCGTCGTCGCTTTTGGGCATAGGAAGCGTCTCTCCGTGGCGCATCCATGCGGTAAGGTAATAACGGCCGCGGGCCGCGCATATCACCACGGTGTCGAGATCGACGTGCGCCCCCAGCGGCACGACACGCTCGATGAGCATAAACGATGGGCGATGGGGCACAAGCTTTTCCATGTCGGGAGTGAGGTCGAGCACTCCTCCATGACTGCCGGCGCCTCCGGTTTTGAGCAGGCGGTTAAGGTCGGTACGCAACACAATGTCGCAATCTGCGCTTACCGTCTCGACAAGCGACTTCGGATCGGGATGCGAGGAGCATCCGGCAAGCAACAATATGACCGGCATAATTGCCAGACGTTTCAAAAAATATCCGGTTGATTTCATTTTACCGTACACGATCAGCAAAATATTCTATGAAGTTTGCGAGCAACAGCCCGTCGGTGGATGTTTGAGAAATATCAAATTTTATTTCATCGGCGGTGGCCGTATATGTCAAGTTGACGCCAAAAGGCAACGACACAAACTGCGCCAACGGATTTTCTTTTGTTATGTCGATTATCATGCCACCGAGCGTGTTGTCGAACGGACGCTCAAAGGCCGGAGCCGCCGTGGCGGGCAAGGTGGGCGAAAGCGAGGCGACAAGGGCGTTGCCGTCGTTCTTAACATATACCGTCACTCCCGAATTCGGGATACTGAACGAAAAGGCGTCGCCTCCGACGGTGCTCGACGGGAAGCCGAGGTTATCGGCCATCGAGCGTATCATCTCAAAAAATTCATAAGCCTTGCCTTCGCGGAAATCTACGGCGATGGTGCCGTTCCAGCCGGCGACGCTGTAAATGGTGGAGATATCGGTCACGTTTCCCGAAATCATAACCGTATGGTCGATGTTTTCGAGCACCGATGCCGTCATGGTGGCGACATGGCTGTCCATGCCCAGCCCTACCTTGGCAAGGCGTTGGTTGAGAGCGTCGACAGTGCCATACCAGTCGGCGCTGTCGGGCAGGGAAATCATTGCCACGGCGGCATCCTTGGCAGCATAGCGCAACAAAGAGGTGTTGACCGGGCGTATCTTTGCCTTGTTCACGAGTTTCTCGCCGTCGGCAGAGTAGAATGAGCCTTTGCCTCGGGCTGAGGCTGCGTCGAAGGCGCAGTCATATACAAAATATCCGCTCATCACGGCCTGCGTGTCGTAGCCCTGCCACATGGCGCCTTCGAGGGCGGCAGTACCGGCTCCTAACCCGCGCGCTGCCACATATTCAATATATTTGCCGATATTGAGCGACACGCCAAGAGCCTCGGCGTTGTCGATTTTTTCCCGAATCCACTCCGGCAGAGGAGCTTTCTCGGCCGCTGTATATAAACTCTTGATATAGTCGGCCTCTTTACCTTTTTGGTAACCTAAGATAACCCACGCCTGCGAATTTTTCACGGCAATGGAGACTTCGCCGTGGGTTTTATAAATCGTATAGCCAGATGAGTCACGCGAGCTGAACTCACGCGCCTCGCACCACTTGCGAAAATTACCCTCGTCGTCGAGCATGAAGGTGATGAACAGGTGCGAGTTGGCGGGGTCGATTACCGTAACTGCCCGGTCGAAATCGATACCCGAGCCGTCAAGAAACGTCACTACGGCCTCTCTTTCTGATCCCGTGAGACTTGTCAATAATTTTTCGACAGCTTCCGACACTTCAAATCCCGCGGACGCAGGCTTGCATCCGGAATTCTTGAAAGTTTCCGCCGGACTTCCCGACAATACGAACATGGCGTCGGCAGAGACACAATCGTATAGATTTCCGCTCTGTTTCGAGCACCCCGACAGCACCGTCAGAACCCAAACTGCTATCAGTCCTGCAAAAATAGACTTTTTCATTACCGTTTTCGAAAAGATAGAATGTATATTCAAACGTATTGCTCCCGACAATCCGGCCTGAGCAAATCTGCGTGCAAACATACTAAAAATTTTTCAAACATCAAAACATTGCTGTTTATCAAAATAATTTGTTAAATTTGTATCCGCAACTGTAAATGCCCCTGAATATGGTACCGACACGTCCAAAATATCCTATTGGAATACAATCTTTTTCTGAAATCCGCAAGGGCGGCTATATATATGTAGACAAAACAGGATACATTCCTTTGCTCCTCGAAGGAAAATACTATTTCATGAGCCGGCCGCGCCGATTTGGAAAAAGCCTTTTCCTGTCGACGCTCGAAGCCTATTTTCTTGGCAAGAAAGAGTTGTTTGAGGGGCTTGCCGTGGCCGAGTGGGAAAAAGACTGGACAGAATATCCCGTGGTGCACATCGACTTCAACACCATGGACGGCACCGACATCGAAACCGTGAAACGCACCCTATTGTGGCAGCTGTCGCGCATTGCCGAAGCATATGGCGTGGTCATTCCGGAGGATGCCCCTCGTGAAATCGGGACTTATTTTGCCGAATTAGTCATATCTCTCCATGCAAAGACCGGACAGCAGGTTGTGGTGCTCATCGACGAGTACGACAAGGCGCTCATCGAGGTGCTCCACGACGAGGATAAACTCTCTGCCGCCACCACCGCATTGCGTCCTTTCTTCAATGTACTGAAATCGTGCGACGACAAAATCAAATTCGCCTTCATAACCGGAGTATCGCGTTTCCGCAACACCACCATCTTCTCCGGCTTCAACAATCCATCCGACATAAGCCTTGACGAGAAATATGCCGATTTATTTGGATTGACTCAGGACGAATTAGTATTACATTTCAGAGATGGCATCGAAGCGTTGGCAGATAAATACGAATACCCCTACGACATGATGCTTAGCGTCCTGAAAGACAAATACGACGGCTACCGTTTCACCGACGCCAAAACATATGTCTACAATCCGTTTAGCGTACTTAATGCCCTGAGCAAGCGCAGGCTGGAAGACGCCTGGGTGCAGTCGGGCTCATCACGCATATTGCAAACTTATCTTCGACGGTCTCATTTCACTTTCGATGAGATGACATCACGCTGGGTATCTGACACCGACCTGCAAGCCACATATTCCACCGAAAACCCCTTGTCACTGCTCTTTCAGACAGGTTACCTCACGATACGCGACTACAAGCGCGATTTCTACCGCCTTGGCATACCGAACCAGGAAGTGCAGTCTGCAATCGTCAATCTCCTCATCCCTGAATTTGTAAAAGGGACAACCGAGGTACGCACGATAGAGTGGAATCTTTCGGAGGCCATCGAGACCGGCGATGTGGATTTGATGATGCTTACCCTGAAAGGGCTGCTCGCGTCGATTCCATATCACGAAATCGACATCAACATGCAGGAAAAGCATCTGCATTTGTGCATGTACGTCATATTCCTGATGCTTGGCGTGAACACAAAGTGCGAAATAGCCCAATCGGGAGGACGAGTGGATATGGTAGCACAAACCCCTTGGCGCATTTATGTCTTCGAATACAAGATTGACTGTTCGCCCGCCGAAGCCCTCAAACAAATCGACGAGAAAGGGTATGCTCTGACATGGGCTGCCGACGGCCGGCCTATTACTAAAATCGGAGTAAACTTCTCGTCTCAACTCCGCACGATAGAATCATGGGAATACAAAACTGAATAATCCATAAAGAATATTTTATGAACGAATATATTGCAGACAGCACCCGATACGACGATATGAAATACCGCCGCTGCGGACGTTCGGGCATCCTTCTTCCGGAAATAAGCATCGGATTGTGGCACAATTTCGGCGGAATCGACCCCTTTGAACGTTCTCGCGAGATTCTTCGTTACGCTTTCGACCACGGAATAACACATTTCGACCTCGCAAACAACTACGGACCGCCTTACGGCTCGGCCGAGGAAACTTTCGGACGCCTGATGAAACGCGACTTCGCGCCCTACCGCGATGAAATGTTTATCAGCTCCAAAGCCGGTTTCGACATGTGGCCCGGGCCTTACGGCAACTGGGGCTCGCGCAAATATCTTATGGCAAGCCTCGACCAAAGCCTGCGCCGCATGAATCTCGATTATGTCGACTTGTTCTACCACCATCGCTTCGACCCCGAAACTCCGCTCGAAGAAACCATGCAGGCTCTCGTCGACATAGTCCGCGCCGGAAAGGCCCTTTATGTGGGCATATCCAACTGGCCGGCAAAAGAGCTGGCCGTAGCCGCCGACTATCTCGCCGCCCGCGACGTGCCCCTGCTCATCTACCAAGGACGGCTCAACATGGTCGACCGCGCCCCTGTCACCGACGGGCAGCTCGCGCTTTGTCAAGAACGCGGCGTAGGGTTCATAGCCTACTCTCCCCTTGCGCAGGGCCTGCTCACCGACCACTATATCGACGGCAACATTCCCGCAGGAAGCCGTATGGCCCGACGGGCAAACCTCACTCCCGAACGGCTCACTCCCGAGATGCTCGCCGAGCTCCGCCGCCTCAACGACGAAGCCTCGCAAGCCGGAATACCCCTTGCCGAATATGCGCTCCGCTGGGTGCTCGCCCAACCGGGCGTAACTTCCGTGATTGTCGGCGCAAAAAGCGTGGAGCAACTGGCGTCCAATCTGCGCGCAATCGTCAATCGCTGATTTTAGACACGCGGCACTACTTATATTGTTAACATCTTTTAACTTTCCTTGTGCAAGTTGGGAAAGAGTGTTAACCGTACGTCAATTTCAAACCTTGAAATGTTATATTATCAGTAAAAAGACCGTAACTTTGCAGCCGATAACCAACAACAAGAACGTTTTGAATAAACTCACCGACATAGTAGCACGCCAGGCACGCCGTTACGGCTGTCGACCCGCTGTCGATTTCATTGACGAAAACGGCGGCAAGTCTTCACTGTCCTGGACTGAAATAGACGAACGCGTCAACGCAGTGGCCGCGGCTCTCGAAACACTCGGTCTTGAACCTCAGCAGGCCGTTGCCGTTTTCTCAGCAAACCGCCCCGAAATCCTTTTCACCGACTTTGCATGCTATGCCAACCGCGCAATCCCAGTGTCGATTTACTCGACATCGTCGGAAAGCCAGGTTGAATATATTGTAAACGATGCCGACTGCCGGTATATCTTCGTAGGCGACCAACGCCAATATGAGATAGCCCGCAAAGTGCTCCATAACAGTTTCTCGCTCGAGCGCATCATCCTCATGTCCGACCACATCAAGACGGCAAAAGGCGACTGCGACTCGATGAAATTCTCATCGCTGCTCGAGCTCGGACGCAAAGCCTCCGACATGTGCCGCAAAGCCGTCGAATCCCGCCGGAGCGAAGCCTCGGCCGACGATATCGCCACATTAATATATACATCCGGCACCACAGGCGAGCCCAAGGGCGCAGTGCTCCCCCACTCTTGCTTCAACGCCGTGATCGACATGCACGTCGAGCGACTCACCATGCTCTCCGACAGCGACACATCGCTCTGCTTTTTGCCGCTCAGCCATATCTTTGAAAAAGCGTGGACCTACTTCTGCCTGTACATGGGCATGCACGTAACCATCAACGAAAATCCCAAGGAAATAGCCAAGGCCGTGAAAAGCGTAAAGCCCACATGCATGTGCTCGGTGCCCCGCTTCTGGGAAAAAGTCTACGCCGGAATACAAGACAAGCTCGCCGGCATATCCGGATTCCGCAAAGCCTTCATCATGAAAGCCATTGCCATCGGACGCCGCCGCAATCTCGATTACGCCCGCCTCGGACGCAAGGCTCCCTGGTGGCTCGAATCGCTTTACCGCTTCTTCGACAAAAAAGTATTCACCCCGCTGCGATGCGCCGTGGGCGTGAACAACGGCAACATATTCCCCACCGCCGGCGCTCCCATCTCGCCTAAAATCGTGGAATTCTTCCACTCGATAGGCATAAACGTGATGGTAGGCTACGGCCTGTCGGAAACGACCGCCACCGTGACTTGCTTCCCGACAGTCAACTATGTTATCGGCTCGGTAGGCACGCTCATGCCGCAGCTGCAACTCAAAATAGGCAACGAAGGCGAAATCCTCGTAAAAGGCCCCACCGTGATGCGCTGCTATCACAACAAACCCGAAGCCACCGCAGAGGCATTTACCGAAGACGGCTGGTTCCGCACCGGCGACGCCGGATACATCGGCCCCGAAGGCGACCTCGTGCTCACCGAACGTATAAAAGACCTTTTCAAGACTTCCAACGGAAAATACATCGCGCCGCAAGTGCTCGAAAGCCGCCTCGGCGAAGACCGTTTCATCGAGCAAGTGGCCGTGATCGGCGAATCGAAAAAATACGTCACCGCCATCATAATCCCCGCCTTCGAAGCCTTGAAAGAATATGCCCGGAAGCATAAAATATCCTTCAAGTCGCTCGACGACCTGGTGCGCAACTCCGAAATCATAAAAATGATATCGGAGCGCATCGAAGAACTGCAAAAAGGCCTCGCCGGATTTGAAAAAATCAAAAAATTCACCCTGCTTCCCAAAGAATTCACCATTGAGTCGGGCGAATTGACAAACACCCTGAAAATTCGGCGACCCGTAATCAACCGCCACTATGCAAAAGAGATCGCGGCCATGTATGCATGACATAATAGCCAAAACAACGCTCACAGCCATAACAGCCGTCTGCGCCTTCCTACCCGCGAAGGCACAGACGGCTGTCGATTCAATCGACATCGCGATTGACACACCCGGAGCCACGCTCGCCGCCACCCTCACAATGCCCGCACACGCCAAGCCACGCGCTGCCGCAGTGCTCGTATCAGGCAGCGGAGCTCAGGACCGCGACGAAACCATAATGGGACACAAGCCATTCCGCGCCATAGCCCGGCATCTTGCCGAAAACGGCTACGCCGTGCTCCGCTACGACGACCGCGGAGCCGGCCAATCGTCGCCACTGCGCGGCATGGAAACCACCGACACCTTCGCCGCCGATGCCGCAGCAGCCCTCGCCGCGCTCGACTCCATATGCGGCTACGGCATCCCCGCAGGATACATAGGCCACTCCGAAGGAGCCACAATAGCGATACGCAACGCCGCCGACCCACGCTGCCGCTTCATCATCACCCTCGGCACACCGGCCATGACAGGCGACTCAATAATACTTACCCAGGGCCGCGCCATGCTCCGAGGAATGGGCGCCGAAAGCCAATGGAACACCCTCGAGCCCGAACTGCGCCGGCGCTACGACATGCTCAAATCCGACCTACCGGCCGTGCTGCTCAAATCATCGCTATATGCCGACATCGTAAAAAGTCAGCCATTGGTGGCCGAAATGCCCGAACTGCGCCAAAAAGCCATGGCCGAAATCGACGCCATGTGCTCGCCGTGGTACCGCGCCATGCTCCGCTACAACCCCGAGGCCGACATACGCGCCGTCACAATACCCTGGCTCGCCGTCGGCGGCGCACTCGACACCCAGGTCATACCCGAAAACCAGGACATAATCTCACGCCTCAATCCCCGCGCCACAACAGTCACCCTCCCCGGCATCAACCACCTGATGCTTTCGGCCAAGACAGGCCTGCCCGCGGAATATCCCACCCTAACGGGCGACATCGACCCCGCCGTCCTCGACACAATCACCCGCTTCCTCAACCAACTGCCATGAAAATATATACCCGCACCGGCGATGCCGGCACCACATCACTCGTCGGAGGCACACGCGTGGCCAAGACCGCGCCACGTCTCGAAGCATACGGCACCGTAGACGAACTCAACTCAGCCATCGGCCTGCTCCTGGCCTTCGGCGTCCCCGACAACACCACAGCCGACACGCTCCTCACAGCGCAGCACCGGCTCTTCGACCTCGGCGCGCAACTCGCCACCGAGCCCGAATCAAAATACCAGCCCCGAGGCATCACCCCCGCCGACATCGCCGCGCTCGAAACACACATCGACCGGCTCGACGCCACCCTTCCGCGCCACAACCGCTTCATCCTGCCCGGAGGCACACCCGCCGCGGCCCAGGCCCACGTGGCCCGCACAGTATGCCGCCGGGCCGAGCGACGCATCCTCGCCCTCGCCGACGCCGGCATCAGCGTAGCCCCCGAAACCGTGGCCTACGTCAACCGCCTCTCCGACTACCTCTTCATCGTAGCTCGTCATTGCTGCGTGGCCACCGGGGCACCCGAAATCTATTGGGAACCCGACAATACAAAAATTTAACAAAATTTAATTTGGCCAATTCAAACTAAAACATTATCTTTGCGCCTCGAAAAACGGAGACACCCTCTCCACTCACCTCTAACCCAATCGAACGACTATGTACAACAAACAATCCAACGTATACTGGACACTCGAGCTCGCATCCAAACTTGAAGACGCCCCCTGGCCCGCCACAAAAGACGAGCTCATCGACTACGCCCAGCGCTCCGGCGCCCCCCTCGAAGTAATCGAGAACCTTCAGGAAATGGAAGACGAAGGCGAGACCTACGAATGCATCGAAGACATCTGGCCCGACTACCCCTCCAAAGAAGACTTCTTCTTCAACGAAGAAGAATACTAATCGCCACGGGCGACATAAGCAAAAGACAATCAATCGGATAAACAACCTCGCGTTTGTTTCTCCGATTGATTTTTTGTGATTTGGTCAAAGAAATGCAAACCTTCGATATTGCTTATAACCCGAATATTACAAATTTGCTTCATCTCGCAGAATCGTGTATGTTTGTCTAAAATGCACGCAATTTTTCCATACTCGTGAATACTTGATTTCAGCCAGTTTTCAGTTGTGTTCTCTTCTTCGGAAGATTTCGCGCTGCCGCGTATTAACAAAGAAGAAGAGTATTGATTGGGCATTATGGCCTAAATAACTAAATAATATTTTAATATAAGGCAATTTGACTATTTGGGGGATATTACTTTTGACCGTCTCAGACTGATTACAGAATGTTTCCCGAATCACAAAATATTTTTTGAAACTCAGCGCAAATCCGGTGTAAATAATTTTTTTTGGAAAATAGTTATAATTTTGGTTATATTTGCAGGACTGAAATTGCTGCGATGCACGCAACAATGGTCTACATATTTTCTGAGTTATCTTGAAGAAAATCACACTATTCATATTAAGTATATTCATTATACTGGGCATGTTGTCCTGTGATCATAATGACACATGCAGTTCCGACTACGATGAGGCGATGAAGTTGTTTAGTCAGGCCCGCAGCGCGTATGCTTCGGGTATGCCGGACTCTGCCTTGAATTCTTTTGTACGAGTAGGGGTGATGCTTGCCACCTCTGATTCGGTGAGCCACCGTAATTTATCGGCCGAAGCATACAATACGGCAGGCGTCATTTATTTCCTTCAGGGTAATTATCCCGAATCCGTAAACAGTTTCCTGACTGCGGAGCAAATCGGAAACGACAGTATAAAAGCCAGAGTCTACAATAATATTGCAAGTATATTCCACTATTTCAATGACAATGAGCGTGCCATAGAATATCTCGACATGGCTGCCGAGGGAGGACTCCGCACCGGTGAATGGGACGTATTGCGTTCATCCACTTTAAACATTCTCAATTATTGTTTCGAAGTTGACGATAAGGGCAAGGCCGTTTCTGCCATGGAGCGGCTTCTTGGAGCCCGGCTTCCTGACGACAACTGGAGCCGTTATGTCGTCAGGACAGGACTCGGAATGAGGGCAGCTGTCGGTGACAGCATCCCCGAGGCCATAGGCTATTTTAATGAAGCGATAGCCCTTGCAGACTCGCTCAAGAATAGCGACCGCTACCGCATGATATCTTATAACCATCTGGCACGCACTCTCATGCTCGCGGGTAAATATGAACAGGCTATCGAGTGCCTCGATACTGTGTCGGTGCTTTGTGGCGGATCGAAGCAGGCTGATACATACATGGCTCTTTGTGAATTGAAAGCTGATTGTTACCGGGCTACCGGGCAGCCAGTCCGCGAATATGAGGAGCGTCTCAAGTATGTGGAATTAAAAGATTCACAGTTTTCTGCCAAGGAGTTTGGAAAGATCCTTGAATTGCAGTCGGCCCAAAAGATTAACAGGGTGGAAAACAATCTGGCGGCAGAGAAGGAATTACGCCTCAGCCGAGAGCGTCTTGCATGGATACTTGGACTTGTGGTGTTGGTACTTTCGGCAGCCGGCGTATGGATATGGATGCAGAACAAGCGTCTACGTGAGGCAATGGAAGTTCTTTATAGAAAAACGCATGACCATGATTCTGGCGAGACTGAATTTGACGGTCAGATTTCGAGCGAAAATAAGGATTGTGAAGAAGAATCAGTAGAAGATTCATCGAATCAGCCAATTGCCGATGAACAAGCAGAGAAAATCTTCCGGATGATAGAGAAGGTCATGAATGAGAAAAGACCATTTCTTCACCCTTCATTTTCTGTGAGGGACCTGGCGGATCTTGTCGGCAGCAATACCAAATATGTCTCCTATGCAATCAATCGTTGTCTGGGAAAATCTTTCCCTTCAATGGTTAACGGATACCGGGTTGGGGAGGCTTGCCGACGCCTCAGGGAAGAAGCCGGTGAAAGAACATATACAATAGAGAGCATTGCAACTGAATGTGGCTTCAAGTCACGCACAAATTTCAGTACAATCTTTAAAAAATCTACAGGTCTGAGTCCGCGTGAGTACTTGCAGATGGCACGCAGCGGCAGGAAGTAACAGATTTGCACATACTACATTATATCACAGATATACAGCATAATAAATGTTCAAATTCATGAATCATAACAACTGAATTCATGACTTGATGTCAAATATTGTATCTAAACAAAGAATATAGACAAACTGACGTGCCAAATGCTTCCGGCCTATTGAAATTGAGGCTATTTTTGTTGTAGGTTTAATTCGGATACCTGTTGGGTTGAATAATCTCAGTACGGTTTCCATAACAATAATCTAAAACATGAAACAGATTCTTTATGCCTCTCTGGTGCTTGCGGTTGCCGGAACTGTTGCGGCTACCGCACTTGTGCCGCTGAAGGTAACTCCACGCGAGACTCTTGAGCTGATCAAGTCCGCAGATGGAGTATCTGACCGTCAGACCACCCAAGCCAAGACCCGGATTGTTGCTCCGTACATTTTTGCGGAGGATTTTGAAGATGTGCCGGCGAGCGGCACCTATCCTCTTCCGGAGGGATGGACAACCGTTGCGACGCCCGGATATGATGACAGCCATTGGCTGGGGGCCACTCTCGGAGTGCAGGGCTCAACTGATGCGATGCCCGGGACATCCGGTACAAAGTATGCCATTCTGATGGGCCAGGACTATGCGATAGACAGTTGGATGTTCACTCCCGCAATACACATGGAGGCCGGAAAGACTTATGATGTCTTTTTCTCTGTCTACAAACCGCAGGCTGCCTCTACGGTTGTCTCCACATTCTCTGTAAATCTTGGCATGGGAGCCAATCCTGAGGCAATGACCGACGAACTCATGACAGAGGGTCGTTCAATAGGCAACTGGATTATCTATAATCGTCCCGTTACACCGGACGAGACGGGTGACTATAATATCGGCTTCCATACGGTTGCCGGTCCGCGCAGTTATATAACCGCTGTCGATGACGTGATGGTTTCCAAATCTGCTCCGCGGTTCTACGGCTCATCCACCCTTGATTTCCCAGACAAGACATCTGCTGAAGATGAGGCTTTTGCGGAATTGACAATTAATAACATTGGCTCTGCCACGCTCACTCTTGAGGCCGACGAATCGAGTCCGGAACTTGAGATAGTGCAGATGCCAGCAACGGTCGAGGGACGCACGGCAGATACGGTCAAGGTGCGTCTTACCTCAAAGAAGGTCGGTGCATATGAGGGTTTTATAAAAATCAAGACCAATGATCCTCTGAACCCGACGGTTACCGTAAATTGCCGTGGAAACGTCACCGAAAGTGTAGTAAGTTCTTATTGGTATGAGGACTTTGAGAAAGGCACTCCGTCAGGTTGGAATCATACTGATTTTTATTTTCATCCATCAAAGGGAGTTAACGGTTCCGCATGCCTGGAGAACTGGACTATCTACACATGCGATATATATTCCCATTATATCAATATGGGTGCGGATCCAATGATTGCCTTCGCCTACAAAGCTCAGAAATATGACATATCGGGTGCGGATTCCAATACAATGCCTACGCGCCCTGAATATGTCAAAATCAATGTCTATGTGTCGGAAGACTATGGAAAGACATTCGAGCGCGTTTACCGCATAGCGCCTGAAGATGGGAATATGAAGCATGTCCTCTCCTATGATTTCGCTAATGTGGTCATACCTGTTCCCGCGTATAAGGACAAAGTGTGTCAGATTAAGATTGAGGTTGAAAAAAGTCGGCAGTTCATGGTCGATGACTATGGCATCCTGATTGACAATGTGGAAATAGGCTCTGCTGAGCCTCATGACATCGAGGCCGGAACTCTCTTCGGCCCCGGTATTCTTAAAGCAGGAAAGAAAGCCTCATATACGTTGAATCTCCGAAATCTGGGAACCGATAAGGTCGCGGCATCTGATTATAAAGTACGACTTCTTGATGACACCGGAAAAGAACTTGCTTCAACATCCGGAACTGAAATAGCAAAGGGAGAATCGGCAAGTGTTTCTCTCGAAATGACTCCCGCTGAGGCTGCTTCTTTCAGAATGCACGCGGTTGTGGAATATGCAGCAGATTGCAACATCGACAATAATAGTTCAGTGGAACGTCAGATTGGTGTAGTGGCCGACTCACAGGACCGGATTATGCCCTCCGGTTTCAATACCGGGGCAACCGGCTATGGAGTGCAGTCGCCTGTGAATTACTACTTCAAGAATTGCGCGGTGCAGACTCTCTACTATGCCAATGATGTAAATGCGTCGCATGGAACTCTTCAAGGCATCAGTTTCACAATGAAGAATGATGCTGATTTTGTCTCACCATCAATTGATGTATGGATTGGAGAGACCGACCGTAACAACTTTTCCGATGGTAAATTTGTAGATCCGTCCGCTCTGACTCATGTATATTCTGGTGCTGTGGATCTGCCTAAGGGGGAAGTTGAATTTGATATTCCTTTCGAGACCCCCTTTGAATGGAAAGGGCATAATATTGTGGTCTACATTGTAAAGAACACCACAAACTTCTTTCCCTTCAAAATGTTCTATGCCACAAATGACCCACGTGTGGCAGATTGCGCTATCAGCCTGACCGATGACAAGCAGGAGATTGACCCTATGAATCCGGGACAGGGCACCCCTGCCGGAGAGATTGCCATAGTAAACTTCCATTGGACCAAGAATGATAATTACGGCACAATAAAGGGTAAGGTCACTGACGAGAATGGTCCTGTCGCAAACGCCCGCGTCTTACTTGAGGGTACATCTTATTTTGCCGTGACAGATGCTGCGGGTACTTATTCGCTCGACCGTGTCGCCCTTGGAGAAGTTGCTCTTGCAGTCGATGCATATGGCCATGACAGCGAGACCGGTGTCAAGGTTGCTGTCGAAAAGGGCACAGTCTCAACTGCCGATATCAATCTTGCTGTCTCTTCCCGTCATGAGGTCAAATTCGCATTGACCGACGAGAAGGGTAACGCTCTCGCAGGCTTGGATGGCCGTCTGATTGGATATGCCAATTACAAGGCTGTTTCAGATGCGGAAGGTATGCTTGTCTTCCCGGCGGTTTATGACCGCGATGAAGCCTATGACTTCGCAATAGAGACTGCGGGGTATGTGCCGTGTTACAGACCTCTGACCGTGAGCAAGGATATCAATGAGTCGGTAACAATCAGTGAAATACGCAATGCTCCTGCAAATCTCTCGCATGAGATATCTGATGAAAAAATCACTCTTAAATGGAATGTACCGCTTGATGAATTCGGGTATGATGATGGCATTGTTGTTGACAAACTCGGATTCGACCAGGGTAATAAGACAAGCCTTATCGGTGTTGCCTTCAATAATAATGCAGTGATTGAGGAGGTGAGCTGGTACACCGACAATACCAACAATCCGCATCCTACAGTAAATGTATATGTTCTTGCACTTGATGAGAACGGTCGCCCTACATCCGATATATTGGCCGGAGTCGAAGGGGCGCCGAATGTTGACGGTGGCTGGAATTCCTATATATTCCCGAAAGAGGTTGAAGCACCCAATGGTTTCTATGTTGGTGTAAGCTGCGACGGCGGTTTCCTTGGTCTTGCAGTCGGTGGCATTTCCGCAGATTCAGGTCTGCGTCCGGGTCAGTTCTGGACTACATCAGAGTTCACATTCCAGGGACAACCCGACGCCGGTGTGCCTGCCGGTCTCTGGGTGGATAATTTCGGAACTGCCAATAATCGTTATGCGCCGATGATCCGGGTGAAGGGTCAAGACCTTGGCTATATAGACCGGAACGATTACTCTCCCAAGACTGCCGATTGGTTCTCGGCTCCGGCTCTTGCGCCATCAAGAGAATTGTGCTATCGCGTGGAACTTGACGGGAAAGTAGTAGATACCGATATTACAGGCCATGAAATAACTTTCGAAGCCCCCGCCGCCGGCAAGCATAACGCCGCTGTCTACGCTGTTTATAAGTCGGGAGATTCTCTGCCTGCGGAAATATCATTCGATACTTCGGGTGCCGGCAATATCTCTGAAACTATCATAGGGGTCAGCCTCAACACATTCTCAACATTTATTGAAATCTCCGGATGGGAACAGGTGAACAGATTCACACTCTTCTCGATTGATGGCCAGAGTGTTTTTGACACAGAAGTCAAGTCTGCCCGCATTGATGCAGCCGGACTGCCCAAGGGCGCTTATATCGGGTGTCTCACGTTGCTGAACGGACAGTCGGTTTCTTATAAATTGATTCTTAACTAACCTGCTGTTTACTCTGACTGAGGGCATCTTGCCTTTCATGCGCAAGATGCCCTCTTTACATCATAAACAATTAAAATCCCCCCAAATGAAGAATTTATTACGTTCTATTATGACCATGCTGCTTATGCTGGCAGGTGTCAGCGGTCTCCGCGCTTACGATCTTGTGGTGACCGTAAATGACCCTTCGTTGGTCAATTTCATGGTAAACTATGTTTCGAAACCTCTCGTGGAGGGTGAGAACAGGTTCGAGAATCTGAGTGGATACAACTATGTTTTCGTCACCCCGGCCTCTGATGCTGTCATTCAGAAGGTCGTGCAAAACGGCCAGACCATGGAAAATCCTACCGTGGTCGAGATGAACATGAACGATGACTATGGCATTGATACGTTCACAATGGATATTACCGCCATAAAAATGTCGGACCTGCCCCAAAGTTCTTTTACTGTATTTATTGATAACCCGGAGCGTGTTGATATGACACTCGAACCTAAGGGTAAGGTTGTAACCGGCCTCAAAGCCGGTGAGAATACGGTTGAGTTCTTGCCGGGAATCATGAGCTATGCATCCGTTGCAGGCCCCTGGGGTGAGGCTCCGATATATAAAATCGAGACAACCGGATCGGTTGCCCCAAAGCAGTTTTCAAGCGGCGATTGGGAATTTGACATAGAAGAGGGTATGGTTGTGACCATAACTGCCGATTACCCCGACGAATCGGTTCCCTTGACTTTCGATTTTAGAAACGATGGACGTGGATGCATATCGCAGATAAAAATCAATGGCGAGCCAGTAGAGAATCCCGATTATGATAATTTCACTGTCAAGCTCGGAAGCAAAATTGAAATCACACTCAACAAGTCGGACTATCAGTTGACTGATTTCGCCTATAATTCGAATCATCCGTATATGGGTTACACAGATACTTATTCAACATATGTTACAGGTCCGGCCGATATACTGGTCGACGCAGTCAAAAACCGTATGGTGGAATGTTCTGTCGATATCAACATTGGTGCCGCCGCTCTTCTTTATAAGGGACAGCAGACCGGTGTGGAGGCTAATCTTATCAAACTTGTGGATGGTTCTAATACAATAGAGGTCAATGCAGCCAATCCCTATCTGGCTCTTACCGCAGCCGACGGCTATGTATTGGAGCAGGTTGTGCAGAATGGAGAAAATGTGAAGTTTGATGACTATGCCGGCTTCTATCTTCTTTCAGTTGGAGAAGATGATGAAATCAGAATCGCCGCAAGCAAGATAGAGCGCGACCAGAAGATTGCAATCTATGTTACTGACATCGACATGTGGAGCAACTTCAGCATCACTGTCGGAAGGTCTGCTGTGGTTGGCCTTCACAACGGTTACAACGTTCGAGAGTATGCACTCGATGAACTTGCGAGTGTCGGCATTGTCGGCAATAGCTGGTACTACGACACGTCTGATGCTCAGTTATATCTGAACAATGTGCTTCAGAGTCCGCTTTATACCGGATCATTCCAGTTCGATCTTAATGATCTTGAGAATGGGGACGTACTGAAAATATTCTTCAGAGGAGCCCCCGCTGAGTGCGATGTGACATTTGATATTGAGGACGGTATTGCCGTTGAAGACGCTTTACATGACATTGTGGCGGCTTTCGAGCCTGCAAATGGTCTGAGATGCCTTGTGGGCACACAGGTGTCGTTCGCTGCAAAATATGCGTCGGTAAAGGTTAATGATGTTGCTTTGACTCCTGCGGAGGATGGACGTTACATCTTTGATGTTGACGGTAATACAATGGTAAAGGTTTCCAAAGAAATCGGCGCGTCGGTCGAGGAGATTTCGATTGAGGATGCTGTCGATGCAATTTATACAATAGAGGGCATCAAGGTTTCTGATGCTTCCGTTCTTCCCTCAGGCATCTATATCAAGAATGGCCGTAAGATCATCATTGGCAGATAATAATCAATTGCCATATTGATTTTACATTAACCAGTTTTATTGTAACCGGCTTCCGGCATGAGCCGGAAGCCGGTTTTGTCAATCAAATGGGGCTGTGTCAAAAAAGGCGCAATGATGCCATTTGTCGAATAACAGTCCGGTGGTCTTTTGATAGAGTTTTTTTACGTCAAGAAAGTGGATTAAGAGATAGAGCCCGGCCCTCTATGCACAGTTGATTGCCTGACGGCGGATGTATTTCTGCGGTCAGGCAATATTTTTATTATCAGCGCGTTATTTTTACATGGATGAGAATATTACTCAAGAAACGCCGTCGACCTATTTCAATAACATCATCAGGCGCAATTTGTCTCCGATTACCATAGACGAACTTGAACCGGCAACGATAGAGCGGTTCAATGGAAGCCGGTTTAGCGATGTGTTTAATCAAGGCACAGCGAGGGAGAATGCAGCCACGAAAACAACGCCACTTTCGACAAACTGATGCGCGATTTTTCCGGCCGCCCAATTCCATTCGCCATGGAACTCTTCTTATAGCGCCATAGCGTATGGTACGACAGTAAGAATAATTCAATACTATTTTTTTATATTTTATCGTGTTTTATGATTGTATTGATAGCTGAATCGAAAAGTATGGCTCCTTGCACAGGGCAGGTATCGCCCCGGTTTTTGGAGAATCACAGGCCTGTGCTTGAATCTTTGGCCTGTGATATTATGTGCAGCATGGAGTCGATGAGCATCGATGAACTTGCCGCAAAAGTGAAGATAAGCGTCCCTATGGCTCGCAAATTGCGGCAGATGATTTATGATTTTCCTTATAAGGAGACGGGGTGCGCAGCCATCGAGGCTTTTACGGGCGTTGTGTTCAAGGCTTTTGATTATTCTTCGCTAAGCGTGATGGAGAGGGAGAGAACCAACCGGTCGGTCGGCATTGTATCGTCGCTTTACGGGCTGTTGCGTCCGGACGATATAATAAAATCGTATAGACTTGACTTTTCGTGTCAATTGGCCCCCGACGTCCGGCCGCTTGCCGCTTTTTGGACGCAAAAAGTGACCGATTGCTTGATTTCTTGGATTGAGAACGAAGGAGATTATGATGTGCTGAATCTGCTCCCCGGAGACGCTTCACGGTGCATTGATTGGAGCCGCGTGGAAAAGAAGGCCAAAGTATGGACTGTTGATTTCAAAGAGGTACAGCCCGGCGGAGCAATGAAAACGCCAAATTCTAATCGTTTGAAAATTTTGCGCGGAAAACTTTTGCGACAGATAATAACGGATTCCATCTCTACTCCGCATCAGCTCATGACAGCAGAATCGGAGTATTATGCGGCCGAAAAATCACCCGTGCCGGGACAATTGCTGTTTATCACCGCCTGACCGATATTTTGACGGGAAGGGATTACACGCCGGGGGTGGTGCGGTATTTTTTGTGGAGGAGGTAGAGCATGAGGGCGCCGACGAGGGCGAGGGGCGCGCCGGCCAAGGAGGGGGAGGCCATGCCGAAGCCCATGTTTATCACCATGCCACCGAGAGCGGCGGCGCAGGCGTTGGAGACGTTGAAGGCTATCTGGATACCGGCGCCGCCGAGCATTTCGCCGCCTTTGGCAAATTTCACGATGGCGTATTGCAACGGTCCGCCTATGGCAAAGAGCATGGCGGGGGCAAGGAAGGACAGAATAGCGGATACTGTCTTGTCGGAGGCGGTGAAGTAGAAGGCTACCATTATAACCATGGCTGACAATGCCGCCCCGCCGCATATTTTCGACACGCCGTAGCGGTCGGCAAGTTTTCCGGCAGCCATATTTCCGATTACCATTCCGGCGCCGACGAGCATCATTATCCATGTCATGTCGGCCGCGGAGTATCCGCTCACACGGGTCATTATGGGCTCTATGTAGCTTAACCAGCAGTAAACGCTCGCCTGCCCGAAGAATACGCCTCCGTAGATAAGCCACGGCGCGGCGTTTTTAAGGAAACGGAATTCGCCTTTCACGCCTCCGGGGTTGAGCAGCGGACTCAATACCGGCACCCAGCACCGTATTCCTATCCATGCCACAACGCCGAGCACGGCTATCACGGCAAATGTTATTCTCCACGAGAGGATGTTGCTGATGAATGTTGCGCCGGGCACGCCTATCACGTTGGCCACGGTCATGCCTCCGACCATTACTGCCACGGCGGATGCTCCTTTGCCTTGGTCGGCCAATTTGGAGCATACTATGGCTCCGGCGCCGAAAAATGCGCCGTGAGGAAGTCCGGATATGAACCGGGATATAAGCAATGTGGTGAAATTGAACGACAGCGCGGCACACAGGTTTCCTATCGCTATTATCGCCACCAGCAGCAGAAGCAGGCGGCGCAGGGGCATGTTCCTAAGCACGACGAGGCCGGGCGCGCCAATGGCCACGCCAAGCGAATAGGCCGAAATGAAATGTCCGGCTTTTACAATGTCGACTCCAATTCCCTTTGGCCACATCGCCGAGCATTCCCATCATGCCAAATTCGGCTATGCCCAGCGCGAATGTTCCCGCCGCAAGAGCCAATAAGCTGCGTTTCATATCTTTTGTCTATTACTTGGCAAGAAGGCGGCCGAGTTCACGGCAGGCTTCGAGCGAGTCGGCATCGGGGGCTTGCTTTATGGAAAGACCGTCGCCGACTATCTCGACATTGATGCCGGAGAGGGATTCGGTCATGGTTTTGAGGGCTTTCGGAGCCCATGTGTATGAACCGACGAGTGCAACTTTTCGGTTTGACACCCCTCGTATGGCCATTGCTTCGATTATAGCGGCCATGGGCGGGAAGAGCCCGTCGGAATAGGTGGGCGCGGCCAGGACTATGCGGCGGTGGCGGAATATGTCGGCTATGATGTAACTTGCATCAGACACCGATACATCGTGCATGGCTATATTGCGCACTCCGCCACGGGCAAGGCCTTGGGCCACGGCCTCGGACATGCGTGCGGTGTTGCCGTACATCGACCCGTAGATTATCGTTGCGCCTTCGTCGAGCGGCTCGTATGCGGCCATGGCAGAATATAAGTCCACCACCCTGCCGAGATGCTCGCGCCACACCGGACCGTGGGTGGAGCATATTGTTTCGAAGCCGAGGCCTCCGACATGCTCGATGGCTTTCTTGACGAAACGGCCGTATTTTCCAACGATATTGCTGTAATAGCGCACCATCTCTGGGAAATAGGGCTCGACATCCATGTCGGTGTCGACCATCGCACCGTTGAGCGCGCCGAAGCATCCGAAAGCGTCGCCTGTGAAAAGAGTTTTAGCCTCCTCGGCATGTGTCATCATTGTCTCGGGCCAGTGCACCATGGGGGTGAGATAAAATCTCAACGTGGTGCCGGCCCCTAAGGCGAGGCTGTCGCCGTCTTTCACCGCCAGGGTGTCGCAATCGATTCCGTAGTAGCCTTTTACCATCGAAAGTGTCGTTGCGTTTCCTACAACCGTAAGGCCGGGGAAAGCATTGCGGAGCATGGCTATTGACCCGGAGTGGTCGGGTTCCATGTGGTTTATCACGAGATAGTCGGGGCGACGGTCGCCAAGGATACGGCGTATTGTATCTATCTGCTCGAGGGCATGCGACGTTTCCACGCCGTCGATTATAGCCGTTTTGTCTTCGCCTACGACAAGATATGAGTTATAACTTACCCCCCGGGGTATGGGCCACAAGCCCTCGAAGCGGGCGGTAGTGCGGTCGTTCACACCGATGTAATAAACATTTTCAGAAATTTGCGATTCCATCTGTCAAATATTGGACACACTCTTAATTCGGCTGCAAAGTTACGCAAAAATCAAAAGTTTTATGTAATTTTGTCAATGTTTTTATAACCGATTTTATGAAAAGAAACAAGATTGTAGAATTGTTGGCGTCGCTCGGCCTGCTGCTTATAGCCGCGGGCATAATGCTGCCGCTTTTCAAGGGTTTGGATTTCACGCCCTTCCGTTATATATACGCCGCAGGCGCGGCCATCGCGCTTATCGCCCGCCTCATCGGCGTAAACGCCCCGGCGGGCGAGCCCACACGTCTGCGCCGGATGCGCCGTCTCGAAAAATGGAGCGCCATTTTCTTCTGCGCCGGCGCCTTCTTCCTGTTCTACGACCACGGCACCGTGCGCGACGCATTGGCGTTCACCCTTGCCGGAGGCGTGGTGCAGGCCATGTGCTCGATTATGATTCCGAGACTTGAAGCCAAATGGAAAGCGGGCAAAAAATAGCGCGGGCACTGTCGGATTTGACTCTGCGGCGGGCCGTGTGGCTCGTGGCGGCGCTGTGCGCGGCTGTGCTTGTGCCCTGGCTCGGCGAGACGCTGTTCAACACCAAAGGCGAGCCGCGCGAGGCCATCGTGGCCGTGTCGATGCTCGAGTCGAGCGACTGGATTCTGCCCGTGAGCTACGGTGCCGACATCCCCTACAAGCCGCCTTTCCTTGCATGGCTCATCGCGAGTTTCTCGCTGCTGCTCAACGGAGGCGTGGTAAATGAATTCACGTCGCGGCTCCCGTCGGCACTCGCGGCTGTGGCCATGATTGCCGCAGGCTTCGGATTTTTTGCCCGCTGCCGAGGGATGCGTTTCGCCGCCGTGATGGCTGCGGTTACGCTCACATCGTTTGAAGTGTTGCGCGCGGCAGTGGCCTGCCGTGTCGACATGGTGCTCACGGCCTGCATAGTCGTCGGGCTATATCAAATGTACCTCTTGCGCGAGAAATTTTCCACTCTCCGCGCTGTCGGCACAGTGCTGCTCCTTAGCGGAGCCGTGCTCACAAAAGGGCCGGTGGGAGCATTGCTGCCCTGCCTGGCCATGGGCATATTCTGCCTGATTATGCGCGACAATTTTTTCAAGACCGCGGCATGGCTCGGCGCCCTCTGCCTGGCGTCGATGATCATACCGGCAATGTGGTACTATGCCGCCTATGCCCGCGGAGGCGAGGCTTTCCTGCGCCTGGCATGGGAAGAAAACATCGGACGGCTTACAGGCACCATGTCGTATGACAGCCACATAAACCCGTGGTATTACAACATCATCACCCTCGTGGCCGGCATGTTGCCTTGGACGCTCGTGTGGCTCGGCAGCTTCAAAAGCGCGCGCTACACCCTACGGGGCTGGAGCCGCGAGAGCATCTTCGCCGCCACCGTAGCCCTCACCGTCGTCATCTTCTACTGCATCCCCGCGAGCAAGCGCAGCGTCTACCTGCTCCCTGCCTACCCGTTCATAGCCTACGGCATCGCTCTTATCCTCACGTCGCCTCGCGCCCGCCTTCTGCTGCGGGCAAGCGCATGGACGGCAGCCGTTCTTGCCGCCGCGGCCCCGCTCTGCGCCCTGGCATTGCAAGGACACACGATAGGGCATCTCACTCTCGACAGCGTGCCGCTGTGGCGCATCCCGATAGCCCTGCTGCCCGTAGCGGCCGGCATATGGTGGATGGCGCGCCGGAAACATGCGCAGGCATCGGTGCTGACATCGATAGCCCTCCTGTATTTGAGCTACAACGCCGTTTTCGCTCCGATGATTCTAAATCCCAAGAGCGACCGCGACGCCGTTCCGGAGGTGATGAAAGCCGCCGCAACCGTCGGACCGGTGTATTCGCTTATCCCCGACACGCTCATGCGCTACTACACCCTCAACTTCTATTGCGGCGACATAATCCGCCGAGGCGAGACCCACACCCTCCCCTCCGACGGAGGCTTCTGCATCCTGCTCAACCCCGACGCCCCCGCGTCGGCGCCCCTCCCCGCCGGCCTGCGCGCCGACACCCTGCTCCTTACCCCGCGCTCCTGCGACACCCGCCGCCCCATCGCTCTGCTCCGCTACCCCCGGCAGTAGGGGTATTTCAATCTATTACACGTATTTGTTTGTTATAATTACAGTAACATGCAAATACTTGTGATATGAAAAAATTACAGACAATGATTTTAAGCGCCGTGGCTGTGATTGCCGCCGGAGCAATGAGCGGATGTGTAAGCAAGAAGAATTATGCACAGCTGCAAGCCGACTACACCCAACTGGGCAAGGACTATCAGTCGTCGCAGGTGTCGCTTGCCGAAAGCCGCGCCAAGGTGCAGAGCCTCGAGCAAAGGCTGGCCGACGCTCAAAAAAACAATGCCGAACTGAAACAAGCCTATGCCGCCGTGCAGAAAAGTCTCGACAACGCCGTGTATCAAGGCGGAGCCAACATCTCCAAACTTGTCGACGAAATAAACTCGTCGAACCGCTACATCCAGCAGCTTGTCAACGCCAAAACTAAAAGCGACTCCCTCAACATGGTGCTCACCAACAACCTCACGCGCTCGCTATCGCGCGACGAACTCCGCGACGTCGACGTAAAGGTGCTCAAAGGCGTGGTCTACATCTCGCTCGCCGACAATATGCTCTATCGCAGCGGCTCGTATGAGATAAGCGACAAGGCCATGGACATCCTCGGCAAGATTGCCAAGATTATCAAAGATTACCGCGACTACGACGTGCTCGTCGAAGGCAACACCGACAATGTGCCCATCTCGCGCACCAACATCCGCAACAACTGGGACCTCTCGGCCCTGCGCGCCTCATCTGTCGTGCAAGCGTTGCAAAATCACTTCGGCATCGACCCGTCGCGCCTCACCGCCGGCGGACGCGGCGAATACAACCCCGTGGCCGACAACCTCACTGCCGACGGCCGCGCCCTCAACCGCCGCACCGAAATAATAATCACCCCCAAGCTCGACCAATTCCTCGACCTCATCGACAAAGCCCCCGACACCGACGGAGCAAACTAACCTTCCTCCTTTTTGCGTTAATGACCATTAATGAACCATTAATTTTTGATTTACATACAATTTGAATTAACGGCGCATTTACGGTCATTAACGTAAAGAAGAACCGCAAATTTCACAAATTAAGGGAATTACGCAAATTAAAGCGTGATTCCCATTTTTATACCTCAAAGGGTATAATATGAAATAATAATCTTATTTTTATACCCTATATAATGCAATTATATTAAATTTTATTATATTTGCACCCGAAAAGGTATAGAACATATGCAGACACGACTATCAAAATATGTAAAAGAGATGCGGCATCTCTACGGACTGTCGCAAGTTGAGGCATCGGAGAAATCCGGTGTAGGCCTCCGCTTTGTGCGCGACCTTGAACAAGGCAAATCCACACTGCGCCTCGATAAAGTGAATCAATTATTAGCATTATTTGGAGCCGAGATGGCCCCTTCTAAAATTCAATATGAAGACAAACTATGAAACAAGCCCAAATCTACATGCACAATCTTTTGGCCGGGATTTTGACGGAAGATGATGAAGGCTACACCTTTGTCTATGACTACGACTACCTTAATAATAAAGATGCCGAAGCCATTTCATTAACAATGCCATTGATTAACAAACCTTACAAAGACAAAGTGCTGATGCCTTTTTTTGATGGCTTGATTCCCGAGGGCTGGCTGCTGGATATAGCTGAACGCAGTTGGAAAATTAACAACCGCGACCGATTTTCATTATTGCTGGCATGCTGTAAGGATTGTATTGGCGCCGTAAGCGTAGTACCCGTTGAAACAAAAGATGAAAATCATGAATAGATGTCTTTTTTGCTACCAACCACTTTCTGAAAACGAATTTGATTTTCATAAATCTTGCGCACGAAAGATTTTTGAATCGGCAAAAGCTCCGTTGCTCCCATATACAAGCGATAATATAGAAAGTCTTGCAGAACAAATAGTGCGTGCTAACACCACCATACCGGGCGTTCAATCAAAATTATCACTCGATATTGTCAAAGGACTTAAAGGCGAGCCAAAACGTTTTACCATAGTAGGACTTTGGGGTCGTTTCATCCTTAAACCACAAACCGACCACTACCGGAATCTTCCTGAACTCGAAGACCTTACAATGCACCTTGCCGAAGCATACGGAATCAAAACCGTTCCTCATTCCCTTATAAGATTGGCCGACGGAAAACTTTCCTACATAACTCGCCGCATCGACCGAACAAAGGAAGGGAACAAGATTGCGATGGAAGATATGTGCCAAATATCTGAACGCCTTACCGAAGATAAATACAAGGGATCTTACGAGCAAATAGCCAAAAGAATAAAGGTGTTTTCTTCTGCTCCATTGCTTGACGTTGTGAACTTTTGGGAAATTGTTATTTTCAGTTGGATTACAGGGAATAATGATATGCATCTCAAAAACTTCTCTCTATATTCTCCCATAAAAGGGATATACTCACTCACACCCGCCTACGACCTGCTGTCGGCAGCATTGGTTGTGCCCGACGACAGCGAAGAACTTGCCCTGACCTTGAATGGCAAAAAACGTAAAATCAACCGCTCTGATTTTGAATCAGCAATGAAGGCCTCGGGTATTGACGCAAAAGCAATATCCAACACTTTCGCCAAGTTTCAGAAAGCACTTCCAAAATGGGAAATGCTAATATCCCAATCCTTTCTGCCTGAGGAAATGCAAGATTCCCTTTTGACTCTTATACACAACAATCTTGTCAAACTGGGCCTCATCGACAAAGCCCCCGATACCGACAAGGCAAACTGATTGCTGCAATTTACGTTAATGACCGTGAATGAGCCATAAATTTTGATTAATGAACGATTAACGGGGATTTACGCTAAATCCACCGCTCTCTTTAACCGCAAATTTCACAAATTACGGGAATTACGCAAATTAAAGCGTGATTTGGCACAAGCCGTAATCTCGGTGCATTATTATTTAACAGGCAAAGAGTTAATCCACCCGGTAGGAACACAATCCTCCGGATTGTGAAAAATATAATCACAATCCGGAGGATTCTTTGCCTTGCAAAGTGCTTCGCGGCCTGTGTTCCTACATAATTGATTCAAAATAATTTGTGAAATCCGCGAAATTTGTGTAATTCGTGGTTTAAAAAAGAGCGCGACCGCGCTCCGGGGTACACAAATTTAACAGATTGCACGAATTTCACAAATTTCTTTCCGAATCGCTACGCGATTCCATGCACCGGCTTTTCGGCTTGTGCCCGTGATTTCCCGTTTTTTTATGACAATTAAAATTTAGTATATATACATCTGATAGCCAAGATTACATGGTAAATATAATCACGGCAAAGCCATGACGCTTGATGTTAGCCCCGTATGGCCGGCGGAGCCGACATGCGGGGTCTTGCAGATGCAAATCAATCGCGGTATCGGAGCGGAGGCCGACCGTAGCGTTCGATAACGCCAAATATGGCACGAGGCACAGTTTCACAGTGCCTTTCACTCGCCATGACCTACCGGGCTTGTCGGCATCCTGCCTCCAAACCCGGTTAACCGACGAATCACGGCTTCGCCGTGATTTTGTGTAATTCCGGCACAAGCCGTATTCCAAAACAAAACATCACAAAAAAAATAGATTTGTGAAATTCGTGCAATCTGTGAAATTCGTGGTAAAAAAGAGGGTATGTCAAAATACCAAAGGTAGGGACGTACGGCCCGTGCGTCCGGGAAACCATATTAGTAATTAACTATTAATCTGCGGACGCACGAGCCGTGCGTCCCTACAATTTCGGCATAAACAGCCTTTTTGACACACCTTCTTCCTGATGGGTTGGGTTCCCGGGGGAGGGTTAGAGTAGGTCGGGGTGGGTTTCGAAGGTGTCGCCGCGGGGGATGCGGGAACGGACTTGGTCGTAGTAGGCGTAGATGCGGTCGACGTAGTCGACGGTCTCGCGGCCGCGGGAGTAGCCGTGGCGCACGACGGGGTCGCGGTAGTATTTCTTGTTCATTTTCATGAGCATGGCTTTCTCGACGTTGTCGTCCCACACGGTGGGGTCGAGGCCGTATTTCTCGGCGAGTTTTATGGCGTCGAGCACGTGGCCGGCTCCGGCGTTATATGAGGCGAGGGTGAATTTTATTCGTTCTTGCGGGTCGGGTACTTTTTTGGCCATCATATTGTCGTAGTAGTCGAGGATTTTCACGGCTGTCTCGATGGAGCGGTCGGGGTTGAACATCTCGGATTTTTTCAATCCGAACTGACGGCCTGTGGCGGGCATGATCTGCATAAGGCCGGAGGCTCCGGCCCATGATTTGGCCGTGGGCTTGAAGCGGCTTTCGGCAAAGCCCTGGGCGGCGAGCAGACGCCAGTCCCAGCGGCTGCCCTCGGCGTGGGTCTTGAACAGGCCGTCGTAAGGCGAGGCGTAGCCGTTGCGGAGGTCGAAGTCGAACTTGGCTCCTGCCACGGGGGCCACTCTCTGGGCGTCGAGGTATTTGCTCAGGATGTCGCCGCGCTCTTTTTCGGGCTCGACGCCGGTGCACCATGTGTCGACAGCAAGGGCGGCTTTGTCTTTGCCGAAGGCTACGCCCCAGCGTGTCGTTTCAGGTTCCGACAGCGAGAGAGTGAGCCGAAGCTCGGGATGGTATGCCTTGTTTATCAACGCGGTTTCGCGGTCGGTGGCCACGGGCCCGCGCTTGCCGTCGGCTACTTCGGCGAGCATGTCCTCCACCGCTATTGAGTCGGCGTCGACGGCCACGATGTTGATGCGGCCATCCAGATCGGCATTGATGCGGCGGAGGTTAGCCTCCGACTTGGAATCTTTTTCGACATAAATCGTCTCTCCGGCAAGGTCGGCGATATTGACAAGCACGGTGTCGCCGGCGGGCTGCACAAGCACCTCGTCGACTTTCATCTCGGGACCGCACAGCGTGACCTTGTCTTTATATATTGTGGCGGCGTCTTTTTCGGGTATCGGCGCGGCCACGATGTCGACCGTGCCGGCATCGGCCATGGCTATGGCTTCGTCGACCGACGGGGCGACAATCCAGCGCACTTTTTTGCCATGGTCGGCGGCTATGGCTTCCATGAAGTCGTAGTCGTAGCCCATAAGGGTGTCGCGGTATGAGAAAAATGAGGCAGGCCCGTAGATTGTGGCCACTTTCAATGTGTCGCCGAACACATCTTCCGCCTCTATCTCCTTGGCATTGCTGCATCCTCCGAACACCACCAATGCCGCATACAGCGCGCACATTGCAGCGGGCAGCAGTTTCAATTTTGTCTTCATGATAGTACCTGTTAAAAAAGTGGCGGAGGACCCGAACTTGGGTCCTCCGCCGGGATGTTGATATAATAGTTCCGTTACACACGGAGAGTGTTATTCGCCTGCGGGAAAGGCCTGGGCGATACGGGTACCTACTTTGTAGTGTACGCCGGGCTGGGCGGTGATGCTCACGTTGGAGTCGCGTTCGAATACCATTACGATATCGGAGCCGCCGAACTGGAAGTAGGATATTTCCTCGCCTTTGCGGAGGGTTACGCCGGGTTCGGCGGTAACGATGATTGACGATACCTGTGCCATACCCATGGGGAGGATGGCGACCTTGCCTATCTTCGACTGGATTACAATCAGGCCACGGGTCTGGAGGAACTGGTATCCGGCCTCGTCAAGGGCGGTAAGTTTACGGCGGACGATGCGCACACGGCCTTTTTCATCGCCTTCGATAGGTTCGGTGGTAACGCCGAGCCATGTCGCGCCCTGGATTTCGCGTGCTTCGAGCACCTTGCCGCCCACGGGGGCATGCTGACGGTGATAGTCGGTGGTGTTGAGGAACTGGTGAATCCAGATACCGCCGGCGAAGTCGTCCTTATAGTCGGAACCTTCGAGAAGCTCTTCGATGCTCCATTCAAGGCCTTTGATGTAGACCTGCGAGTCGGCGTTCACTTCCCATTGGCCGTCGTTGGTGGAGTCGGCCGGCGAAGTAATCACATGGTCGTCGTTGATGGCTGCGATAGGACGGTAGCCGGGCTTGACGCTGCGGGCGAAGAACTGGTTGAAAGTCTTCCATCCGCCCATAGGCATCTCATAGTCGCTCATGTTGTAGCGGGGAGAGTCGTAGTACGACTGCACGGCGGCATCGTCGAGCGATTCGGGAGAATCCATCCATTGTCCGAGAGAGATTACAAACTTACGCATCCATTCGGAGAGGGGCGACAGCGGAGGCATCACGTTGCCTTTGAGTTGCGACGGGATGATAGGTGTTTGAAGTTCCTTTACAGGGCTTTGGTCGAGGAGGAAGTAGAACATCGTCACATGCTGGTACACGATGTCGCCTTCGGGGTCTTCTTTTGGCACCCAGTGAAGGTTCGATTCGAGCCAATCGTAGTAGTCGTCGAGGGTTTTAATGGGTTCGTACTCGATTGTGTTGAGGGCGTGGCAATTGTCGAGCGCCTTTTGGAATTTGTCTTGCCAACCGTTTTTAGCTATCATGTCGATAAGCTCTTGCACGACGGGCGAATAACTTTTTTGTGCCATAATACTTTTTTGGTGTATGAGGGGATTGATTATTGTTTGTTTGCTTTTGACTACATAACGCCATGTCTTCCAAAAAAGTTCTATGTAAATTTTATCGTTTATCCTCTTTTAACAATTGAAGCCGCCCCCGCACAAAGCAGGGACGGCCTCATCATATTTTAAAACGGTTTAGAGCGGACGTGTGGCTGCCAGGACGTTGTTGACAGGATAAGAGAGGGTCTTAGCAAGGCGATAGTCGGCCTTGCAGCGGATGTCGCGGCTGTCGGCGCCAAAACCGATGGCATAGACGCCCTTATCGGCAATCCATTCCGACTTGGCCTCGTTGAATGACGCGAGAGAATAATTGTCGACCTTGAATGTCAATGTCTGGCTTTCGCCGGGAGCGAGCGTGCGGGTCTTGGCGAAGGCTTTGAGCTCGTGCACGGGCTTTTCGACATCGCCCTGCGGGGCGGATACGTAAAGCTGCACCACTTCCTTGCCGGCCACGGCTCCGGTGTTGGTAACTGTAACGTGAGCCTCAAAACCGTCTTTTCCGGCCTTCACCACGGGCTTTGAATATGAGAAGGAGGTGTAGCTCATGCCGAAGCCGAACGGATAGGACACGTCCACGCCGTTGGTGTCGAAATATCGGTAGCCCACATTTATGCCCTCTTTGTGGAGGGTATAGTCCACATTCTCGCGTTCGCCGCGGCGTCTGTATCCGGCGTTGCCTCCCAGAGGGAAGTTGAGCGACGACGGATGGTCCATTGCCGCCACGGGCCAGGTCATGGTAAGTTTACCCGAGGGATTTTCCTTGCCGGTGAGCACGTCGGCCACGCTGTTGCCGCCTTCCTGTCCGGGCTGCCATGCGAGGAGGATGGCGTCGGGCAGGCTCTTCCAGGAGGCTGTCTCCACAACGCCGCCGGTGTTGATTATCACCACCACTTTCTTGCCTTGGGCATGGAAAGCGTCGGTCACGTCGGTAATCATGCGGCGTTCCACATCGGTGAGGTTGAAATCATCGTCGATTTTTCTGTCGTGCCCCTCGCCGGCCTGGCGTCCGATGGTGATTACGGCCATGTCGGATATTTTTGCCTGCTTGTCGATAGCCGTGCGCGATACGGGCATCTCGGGAAGAATTTCCTTGCCCCATCCGCGGCCGCCGGTGCGGTCGGCTTCTTTTTTGTTTTCCATATACGACTTGTACGACAGATAGAGGTCGCGCAGACTGCCCTCCGCTTCGAGTCCTGCGCCGGTGAGGCCTTCGAGAAGGTCGACCACATAGGGCTTGTTCACGTCGCCCGAGCCGGTGCCTCCGGCAATGAAATCGTAGGAAGTGATTCCGAAAAGGGATATTTTTTCCACATCCTTTAAAGGCAGGGTGTTGTCGTTGTTTTTAAGGAGCACCATGCCCTCGGTGGCGCTTTGGCGCGTGATGGCGGCTTGGGCTTTAAGGTCGGGTTTGTTGGAATATTTGTAACCCTTGAAGCGGGGTGTCTTGACGATGTATTCGAGCATACGGCGCGCGCATTTGTCGACATCGGCCTCGGCAAGCTCTCCCGATTTCACTTTTTCGACAATTTCCTGAATCTGCACGTCTTGTCCCGGCTCCATCAGGTCGTTGCCGGCACGGACCTGCGCTGCGGTGTTGCGCTGACCGATCCAGTCGGTCATGACTATGCCGTCGAATCCCCACTCGTCGCGGAGCACGGTGGTGAGCAGCTCGCCGTTTTCCTGAGTGAACGGGCCATTGAGCTTGTTGTACGACGACATCACGGTCCACGGCGCGGAGTTTTTCACGGCAATCTCAAAGCCTTTAAGGTAGATTTCGCGCAATGCGCGTGGCGACACTATCTCGTCGACGCCCGTGCGGTTTGTTTCCTGAGAGTTGGCGGCAAAGTGTTTGAGCGACACGCCCACACCATTGTCCTGCACCCCGTTTGAATACGCGGCGGCGATAAGGCCTGTCACGACGGGGTCTTCGGAATAGTATTCGAAGTTGCGTCCGCACAGGGGCGAACGGTGGATGTTCATGCCCGGGGCCAGAAGCACGTCGGCACCGTATTCGAGCACCTCGTTGCCTATGGCGCGGCCCACGTTACGGACAAGGTCGACGTTCCACGACGATGCCAGCGACGTGCCCACGGGGAACCCGGTGGCATAATATGTTTCCGTATCGCCGGGGCGTGTGGGCGCTATGCGGATTCCGGCCGGGCCGTCGGCGAGCACGGTAGGCGGCACGCCCAGACGCGAAACCGAGCGGGTGGTGCCGGCGGCTCCGGGCACAAGGTCGCGGGTGCCTCCCACTGTGGCATTGTTGCCTCCGGCGAAATTTTCGTTGCGTCCGCCCACAAGCAGGCTTGCCTTTTCTTCGATTGTGAGCGCATTGAGGATTTGGTCGATGTTGTCGGGGCGCAATGTCAGGTCCTGCGCCATGCCACACGGCCCGGTCAGGGCTAACGAGGCGGCCAGAACTAATGCTTTTTTTGTTTTCATGGAATACGAATTTAAGTTGGATTATTAAGATTATACTTTTTTCAGGATATGCGGAACCAGGATGCCGAGCCGTCGCGGATGGCGGCAAGGGCCACGCGCAGAGCCGCGCACGAAGGGCCTGCGAGGGCCGGGTCGGCATCGAGGAGGGCGTCGGCGCTGTCGCGCGCCATCTGCACGATAGAGCCGTCGGTGGCCAGATTGGCAATGCGGAGCTCGAACGGCAAGCCCGACTGCATGGTCCCTTCGATGTCGCCGGGGCCGCGCATCTTCATGTCGGCCTCGGCTATGAGGAAGCCGTCGGTGGTCGATGTCATGATTTGAAGGCGCTGACGCGTCTCCTTGGCTATCTTGCGCTTGGTCATGAGTATGCAGAAACTTTGGTCGGCGCCGCGTCCCACGCGCCCGCGCAACTGGTGAAGCTGCGACAGGCCGAAACGTTCGGCATTCTCGATAATCATAACCGAGGCGTTGGGCACGTTCACGCCCACCTCTATCACCGTCGTGGCCACAAGTATGCGGGCCTCGCCCGAGGCAAACAGCTGCATCTGGAAATCTTTTTCCTTGGGCTTCATCTTGCCGTGTACAAAGGCCGTGCGGTAGCTTGGGAATGTATCGCAAATCTGCTCGTAGCCTTGTTCGAGCGATTTGAGGTCGAGCTTCTCGTTTTCTTCTATCAGGGGGTACACGATATATATTTGCCGGCCCTGACGCAACTGGTCGCCGACAAAGCGGTACACGTCGAAACGCTGCTCGTCGTAGCGCATGGCCGTGGTCACGGGCTTGCGGCCCGGGGGAAGCTCGTCGATTACCGACACGTCGAGGTCGCCGTAGACGGTCATGGCCAATGTGCGCGGAATCGGCGTGGCAGTCATAACCAGTATATGCGGAGCCACAGTGTTCTTGCCCCACAGCCTTGCCCGCTGGGCCACGCCGAAACGGTGCTGCTCGTCGATCACGGCCAAGCCCAGGTTGTGGAACTTGACAGGGTCTTCGAGCACGGCATGGGTGCCGACAAGGATGTGGAGCGAGCCGTCGGCGAGAGCCTCATGTATCTTTTTTCTTGCCGAGGCGCGCGTCGAGCCTGTGAGCAAGGCCACATTCAGCCCTATCGGGGCGGTCATCTTCGAAAGCGTCTCGAAATGCTGGCCGGCGAGAATCTCGGTAGGGGCCATCATGCAGGCCTGGCATCCGTTGTCGACAGCAAGGAGCATGGCAAGCAAGGCCACCAGGGTCTTGCCCGACCCTACGTCGCCCTGCACAAGGCGGTTCATCTGCCGGCCGGTGTTCATATCGTCGCGTATCTCGCGCACCACACGCTTCTGCGCTCCGGTGAGGGCGAAAGGCAGGCTCTGCGAATAAAACGAGTTGAACCACTGCCCCACCCTGGGGAAGCGCAGCCCTTGCAGGCGGCCTTTGCGGTCGCGCACGCGCATCTGCAAGTCGAGCTGTATATAGAACAGTTCTTCAAATTTAAGCCTGAGCCGGGCGCGATCGAGCGTCTGCGGCGAAGTGGGGCGGTGAATCTCGGCAAGAGCCTCCCTCGGCGCCATCAGCTGCCAACGACCCACAACCGAGGGTGGCAGGGGGTCGCGGATTTCGGGCGTGGTCGACAATACATTTTGCACCCATGTAAAAATCTGCCGCGACCCGATGCCACGTTGGCGCAGCCGCTCAGTGAGCGGATACACTCCGCGGAATCCCTCCTGACGGGAGGCCGTCTCCGGGGAATCAACCTCGGGGTGCACCATCGACCACCGCGACTGATAAGCCGTGGGCTTGCCAAAAAGGACATAATCCTTGCCGGGGGCGAGCGTGTCGCGGAAATGACGGATACTCTTGAACCAAAGCACCTCCATCACCGCCGTGCCGTCGGAAAAGAGGCCGACGAGGCGCGTCTTGGCACCCTCGCCCTGCACCGAAAAATTAACAAACCTCCCGCGCACCTGCACCGAGGGCATGTCGCCTTCAAACGACGCTATCGTGTGCACCGACGAGCGGTCGAGATAATTGGTGGGAAAATGGCGCAACAAATCGTAAACCGAGCGTATGCCCAGTTCCTTCTGCAAGAGCTCGGCCTTTTGCGGCCCGATACCCTTAATGTACATTATGTCGCGCGTGCGAAGGCTGTTCATAGTTGAAAATGTATGCAAATTTAGGGATATTTTCGGTATTATTTTCAATTACGCATCGGAAATTTCCGCTTTTTCCGTACCTTTGCACACTCTCTCTAAAAAAATCTTTTCCTATGAAATTTTTTAACAAAATACGCGGATTATTCACCGGGCACGCCCCGTCGCAGCCCGACGCCCCGGCTCCGGCTCTTTCGGCCGCAGGCAGCCGTGAGATGTGGAAGATGGAGATGGCCGCGCTTAGGCAGAAATACATGAAAGATGTAGACGGCGCCACTTTGCGTGTGTCGCCGAATACATTCATCTATCTTGAAAATATCATAGGCGGCGATCCCATCGACGACAAAATCCCGGCCACGATTACAGTCGATGACGCCCGCTCCGGCCGCAAGACCATGACCCGAAAAGGCATATGGTCGTACAATCTGCTCGATGAAATGGTCACTTACGATGGCGACCGCGTCTGTGCGCCTGCACGGCTGGAGCGCACCGTCACAATTTCGATTCGTACCTCACGGAGCGTACTCATTTTTATAATCATGCCGGACGAAGGCATAAACACCGGCGATGTTTTCATGAGTTTCCGCATTTCGATAGCTATAATCTCCAATGGCGGAAATATACAGACATCCGACAAATATGTCCTTTTCGAAAAGAATCCGGAAGACGGCCGTTTCGACGCATTAGACGATGCCTTATTGCCGGACAACGCCTCACGCCATGCCCGAAGCATCGACAATGCCCGCAATCTCATGGCCGAAGGCAAGCATTATCTGGCGTTACCCGAACTCAAAGCCGCTTATCAGTGGATCAAAGCCGGGCTTTTACGGCATGAAGAGCCGAACTCGACCAAAGCCCGCATGGCCGACATTGCAAGCATGCTCGGCACATGCTACGGCGCGCGCAACCTTTGGGACGCGGCCCTGTTCTACCGTGTGCTCGACACAAACCTGCGACCCGACAACGCTCCGGCCCAAGGGGCTCTCGACGAGGCCATGATAAAAGCCCGCGACATACGCGCGCTCGCGACTTATTCGTCAGATTTCCTTGCCACGAATGCCGCCCTCGACGTGCCCCAGTATCCGGCTACGCCGCTTGGCGCGGCGCTTGAATTGTGTTTAGACATAGCCCCGTCCGACCTCACGGCCATGACTTGCCGGTTCGACTCGCCGAGCGTTCCGCCGCTCGAAATACAGCCCGGCGATATCGCGGATTTCGATTTTCGGTCGTGTGCCGCGCGGCTGGGCTCGTTCACAGCCGTGGCCGCGCGAGGCCATATCGGGCAGAACGTCGTGGCACTTCGCGTAGAGCGTGAGAAGGGATGCGTCCGCCTCGCAATCATTACTCCGGATTTTATCTCCACACCCACCGAACATTACCCCCTGGCCATACAGCTCTTATATTCAGCCACGCCTTATATAAGCCGTGCAGATTTCGATGAATTGCGAGCAAGACTCGACGAAAAGAAATCCGATCCCGACGCGACACTCTCCGCGATGGAGCGCGAAATGACTGTCAACGATGCCGACGCCGCCTATCACCTCTTTTGCGCGCGTGTGGCTTTGGATAAAAAGATATGGGGCGATGCCCTCTATCACTTCCTGAAAGCCTACCGCAGGCTTGCCGCTAAGGAAATAGTAGGGCAAGCCGAGGAAATAACGCGCTCCATAATCATCGACCTGAACTATCGCCTGGGATTCGTGCTCGAAGAACTCAAATGTCACTGGACGGCAGCCTCTTTCCTCGAACGTAATGTGCCCGCAAACAATATAACCTATCACACGGAATTTCTCAACGCGCTGGCCAACGACAACGACCTGCGCGCGCTGTCGGTGCTCGACATGTTCCGCCGCCTCATTTCCGAGGGCAAATACAATGCTCCGGCCCGAGCCCTGCGCGATTTCGCTCTCTTCCTCGACCGCAGATATGCCTATATCCTTATCGAGGCCGGAGAGGTCGACTCTGCCCGCTCATATCTCCAATCGCTGCTCGACAATCCCGAATCAGATGCCGAGACACGTAATTTTGCCAAGAACGAGCTTGAATATATCGAGTCGAAACTGAATAACGCCACACCGCCGCCGGCCGCCCCGGAAACTCCCCCCTCCCCCGCTCCGGAAACTCCCGAGGCACCGTCTCGCCGCAAATCGTACCTGCAAGTAATTTTGTTTATCATAGCCGCCGTGATAATATGGGGGATATTGTCGCTTTTCGTCAAGGGAGACAAAATAGTGGTGACAAACGATTCCGACATAGACCGCATCGCCGAAATTGTCGAAGTGGAACTACCCGAGATTCTGAAAGACTCGGATAAAATCTTCAACCTAACCGACGCCGACGGCAACGTGCTGCCATATCAAAGGCTATCCAACGGCAACCTGGTGTTCCCGGCCACCGTCGCCGCACATTCTTCGGCGAAATACACGCTCAAAGTCGACAAAGACGACGTGCAGGTTGCCACGGACACACTGCTGGCCTATACCTACCAGCCTCTTACCCAAGACGACCTGGCTTGGGAAAACGTGCACTCCGGCTACCGGATCTACGGCCCGTCGTACCGCCGCGACGGAGGCAATGTACACGGCTACGACATATGGTGCAAACGCGGCCCGATGCCGGTGGTTGAAAGTTTCTACCGCCAAAGCCGCGAACCGATGAATCTGTCATATCACACCGACCGCGGCAAAGGATTCGACGGCTTTGCCGTGGGCCCCACGCTGGGAGCCGGCGGCTGCGCCCTTATGCTCGGCGACTCGCTTATCTACACCACGGCTTATCGCGATTACAGAATCGTCGACAACGGCCCGCTGCGCCTCACCATAGAATTCGACATCGACACTGTGATGTACGGAAACACACCCGTGGCCGAAAGACGCACGGTGACGCTCGACCGCGACGCCTACTTCAACCGCGTGTCGTCAGAATTCCGAGGAATCGACAAGCCGGTGCCCGTAGCCGCCGGAATAGTGGTGCACTGCGACAATCCCGCCGGAACGGCAACCGATTCCGAAGGCCGTTTTGTATGCGTCACCGACCTCACCGACAACCCCACGGCCGGAAACGGAGAAATTTACATCGGCCTCATCATGGACGGAGCCGTAGAATATGGCTATGTGCCTCTCGACAGCCCGGTGGCCAATGCCTGCGGACACATGCTCATGAAATCGGAAGCGAAACCCGGCGAGCCGTTTGTTTATTACTTTGGCTCAGGATGGAGCAAACATTCGGTAAAGGATGAACAAGAGTGGCTGAACATAACACGGCAGACGGCCGAAGCAATGCTGCACCCGCTGAAAGTCAAGTTATCGCATTAATTTATACTTGTTACGGGATTTTTGCGTATATTTGTGCTTTAAATAACATTTACTGTAAAAACCATTTCATTATGAGATCCATCATCGAGAAAACATTCAACGAACGTTTCGGCGGCGAGGGCACAATGTATGCCTCGGCCGGACGTATCAACCTCATAGGCGAACACACCGACTACAACGGCGGATTTGTATTCCCCGGCGCCATCGACAAAGTAATCATGGCCGACATGCGCCCCAACGGCACCGGCCGCGTGCGCGTGTTCTCCATCGACATCGACGACTATGCCGAATTCGGCCTCAACGAAGCAGACGCCCCGTCGCAATCGTGGGCACGCTACATCTTCGGCGTGTGCCGCGAGATTATAAAGCGGGGAGGCAAGGTCGAGGGCTTCGACGCCGTGTTTGCCGGAAACGTGCCCCTTGGCGCAGGCCTCAGCTCGTCGGCGGCACTCGAATCATGCTTCGCCTTCGCTCTCAACGACATGTTCAACGGCGGGAAAATCGCCAAATTCGAGCTCGCCCTCATCGGCCAGAGCACCGAGCACAACTATTGCGGCGTGAACTGCGGCATCATGGACCAGTTCGCCTCCGTATTCGGCAAGAAAGACAACCTGATACGTCTCGACTGCCGCTCGCTCGAATACGAATATTTCCCGTTCCACCCCGAAGGCTATCAACTGGTGCTGGTCGACTCCGCGGTGAAGCACGAGCTCAAAGACTCTCCATATAACCGTCGTCGCCAGTCGTGCGAGCGCGTTGCCGCCCGCCTCGGCGTAGAGACACTCCGCGACGCCACCATGGAAATGCTCGACGCAGCAAAAGCCGACATCTCGGCCGAGGACTATTCGCGCGCAAAATTCGTAATCGAGGAAAAGCAGCGCGTGCTCGACGTGTGCGACGCTCTCATCGCCGGCGACTACGACACCGTAGGCCAAAAGATGTATGAGACCCACCGCGGACTTTCCAAGGACTATGAAGTGAGCTGCGAGGAACTCGACTTCCTCAACGACATTGCCCGCGAATGTGGCGTGACCGGCTCGCGCATCATGGGCGGCGGATTCGGCGGCTGCACCATCAACCTCGTCAAGGACGAGCTTGCCGACAGCTTCATCGCCACGGCCACCGAACGCTTCGAGAAAGCCTACGGCCACAAGCCGAAAATCTACCCCGTGGTGATTTCCGACGGCGCCCGCAAGATATAAAATATCAACATCAATGTATGTCACAAAAGAAAGTTAATACTTTGAGTGTAGGGACGCACGGCTCGTGCGTCCGTTGCAAAGCAATATTAATTAATTGTGTTAATGATATTTACGCGGACGCACGAGCCGTGCGTCCCTACACCGTGATTACAATATCTTTCTAATCATCGTAACTTACGATTTTATTTGACAATCTGACATAATGAACAAAACAGGAAACAAGACTGTGCTCGTGAGCGGGGGTGCCGGATATATCGGCACCCACACTTGCGTGGCTCTTATCGAAGCCGGCTACGACGTGGTCGTGGTCGACAATTTTTCCAACTCCGAAGCCTCGGCTATTAAAGGCGTGGAGCAAATCACCGGACGCGACATAGCCTTTGAGCAAGTCGACACTTGCGACATCGAGGCCCTCCGCGGGGTGTTCCTCCGCCACGAATTCGACACCGTGATTCACTTCGCGGCCTTCAAGGCTGTTGGCGAGTCGGTGGCCGAACCGTTGAAATATTACATGAACAATCTCACCTCTTTCATGAACGTGTGCGCGTTGATGAAAGAATACGGCCGCCACAATATCCTCTTTTCATCGAGCGCGACTGTCTACGGCGAGCCCGACGCCCTGCCCGTGACCGAGCAATCGCCACGCCAGCCCGCCACATCGCCCTACGGCAACACCAAGCAGATGTGCGAAGATATCCTCCGCGACTGCTGCCACGCCTACGATGGCGTCGACGGCATAGCACTTCGATATTTCAACCCTATCGGCGCCCACCCATCCGCCCTTATCGGCGAACTGCCCCGTGGCGTGCCCAATAACCTTGTGCCTTTCATCACCCAGACTGCCGCAGGCATACGCGAATGTCTCAGCATCTTCGGCTCCGACTATCCCACCGACGACGGCACTTGCCTGCGCGACTACATCGATGTGGTCGACCTCGCCGAAGCCCATGTCGCCACTATCAACCGCATGGTCGGCGGAAAAATGGAAGAAAAATACGAAATCTTCAATATCGGCACGGGCCGCCCCGTGAGCGTGCTCGAGCTGGTGAACACTTTCGAGCGCGTCAACGGCCTCAAACTCAACTATAAAATGGCGCCGCGACGCACCGGCGACGTATGTTCAGTGTGGGCCGACACCTCGCTGGCCAACAGCGAACTCGGGTGGAAAGCTCGTCGCACCCTCGACGAGACTCTTGCTTCGGCTTGGGCTTGGGAGAAACACGTAAGAAACATATGAGCCGGATAGATAAAATTAAATATATCACTCTCAAAAATGCTGTCGGAGCATATGTGGTGCTGTCGAACGTAGGCGCAGGCATCGTAAGCATCAATGTGCCCGACCGCGACGGCAATCTGGCCGACGTGACCCTCGGATACAAAAACCCGGCCGACTATCTCGACGACGGCCCGTGCATGGGAAAAATCCCGGGCCGGTATGCCAACCGTATAGCGCGCGGATGCTTCTCTATCGACGGTATCGAATATCAGCTTGCCCTAAACAACGGCCCCAACGCCCTCCATGGCGGCCCCACAGGGTTTGCCAACCGCATATGGGATATGGAGCAAATCTCCGACGACACGGTGAGATTCACCTACACGTCGGCCGACGGCGAGGAGGGATACCCGGCGCGCCTGGTCGCCACGGCTACATATCGCTGGACCGATAACAACTCGCTCGAGCTCACACTCGAAGCATCGGCCGACGCCCCGTCGATAGTCAACCTCACCAACCACGCATATTTCAACCTCAACGGCGAGGACTCCGGCTCGGCGCTGGCCCACACCTTGTGGCTCAACGCCTCGCGCTGGCTACCCACCGACAACACGCTCGTGCCCACAGGCGAGATGGCTCCTGTCGAAGGCACCCCGATGGATTTCACCGTTGCCAAGGAACTCGGCGCCGACATTCACGCCGATTTCCCGGCCCTGCGATACGGTAAAGGCTACGACAACTGCTGGATTATCGACGGCTACGAACCGGGAGTCGTGAGCGAGGCCGCCGTGCTGGCATCTGCCAAATCGGGCCGAGTGCTCCGGGTCTACACCACCCAGCCCGCCGTGCAAGTCTACACCGGCAATTGGCTCGAAGGCTCCCGCGAAAGCATCTCCGGCCACCGCTATCACGACTACGACGGCGTGGCAATCGAGTGCCAGGGATGCCCCGACGCTCCCAACCGTCCGGAGTTCCCATCCCAAACAGTGGCGCCCGATAAGCCTTACCGCCAACTTATCATTTTTGAATTCTCAACAATCTAAGTAGATGTTAAAAATTAACAGACAATATATTCGAGATGATTTTTGAGGCGATTTCTTCCGAGGAGGAAGGAGCGTAGCGAGCTACGTGACTGACGATGAGGAAGAAAGCGGCCAAAAAGCATCCGAAGATATGGCTGTTGAAATGAAATAACATCTGCTTGTAAATATAAATTAATTTTTAACATCTACTTAACCTATATTACTTCGACATGAAACCGACATTATACATTCTTGCTGCCGGCATGGGCTCGCGCTACGGCGGCCTCAAACAACTCGACGGCCTCGGCCCCAACGGCGAAACAATCATGGACTACTCTATCTACGATGCCATCCAGGCCGGATTCGGCAAAGTGGTGTTTGTAATCCGCAAAGATTTCGAGCAGGATTTCCGCGATAAAGTGCTTTCGAAATACGAAGGCCACATCCCCGTGGAGGTGGTATTCCAAAGCCTCGACGCGCTCCCCGAAGGCTACACCTGCCCTGCCGACCGCACCAAGCCCTGGGGCACAAACCACGCCGTGCTCATGGCTAAGGGCGTAATCAACGAACCTTTTGCCGTAATCAACGCCGACGACTTCTACGGCCGCGACGCTTTCCGCGTCATGGCAGAAGACCTTATGCGCGAGCGCACCCGCAAGGGCGACTACTCGATGGTGGGCTTCCGCGTAGGCAACACCATGACCGAAAACGGCACCGTAGCCCGTGGAGTATGCTCGACAAAAGACGGCCTGCTCACCGACGTGGTGGAACGCACCTCTATCGGCTACCGCGCCGCCGACCATGCCATAACCTTCACCGACGAAAACGGCGTAGAGCAGGTGCTCGAGCCCAACACTCCCGTGTCGATGAACCTTTGGGGATTCACTCCCGACTATTTCGAATTCAGCGACCGCGAGTTCCGCCGCTTCCTCGATGCCGACATCAACACTCCGAAAGCCGAATACTTCATTCCCCGCGCCATCGACACGCTCATCAACTCCGGCGAGGCCACCGTGCGCGTGCTCGACACCGACTCAAAATGGTTTGGCGTGACATATGCGGCCGACCGTCCCGGCGTTGTCGAGAAATTCGCCTCACTCCACGCCGACGGCACCTACCCCTCCCCGCTGTTCTGATTCACAATACACCATCGGGCTTCGCCCGTAATGCACAATGCACAATTCACGATGCACGATTGGCTTCGCACTGAAAGTCAATCGTGCATCGTGCATTAAAAAAAATTGTGCATTGTGCATCGTGCATCGTGCATTAAAAAAAATTTGCATTGATGTAACCTTTCGTTGCTTTCGCTGCATCTAACAGGTGTACAAACCCAAAAAACAATTCAAAAATGGACCACAACGTTATTGAAATTACCGGAATAATCGCCGTATTCGGTATGCCGGTGCTGATAGCATTGATTGTAATGCTATACATCTCAAAACAAAAACGCGACAAGTACCACATGATCGAGACAATGGTGAAAAACGGTCAGCCCGTGCCCGATTACATCTTCAAGGACAATGGCGCTCCCGAAGAATCGTCAATGCAAATGCTGCGCAACGGCCTGATATACATCGCCATCGGTATCGGCCTGGCAATAGCCCTGTGGGGATTCGGCCTCAACGACGCCATAGGAATCGCCTCGATTCCCGCTCTGGTTGGCTGCGCATATCTGGTAGCCTACTTTGTTGCCCGCGGGAAAGAAAAAGCTCAGACAGGAAAATCAGAATCCGACAACACGCTCTGATCCGGGCCATGCGACAAAAGATATTAGAGCTTTCACTTCTGTCGCAGTGCGCGCTTGCCGACAACCGGCAAGCGTTTGGCCGTCTGGTAGAGATGTACTCGCCGCAGGTGCGCCGCTTCCTGCTCAACCTCACAAAAGGCGACGCCGTGCTCACCGACGACCTCTCGCAAGAAACATTTATCAAGGCATACATTTCCATCCGCAGTTTCAAAGGCCTGTCCCACTTCTCGACATGGCTTTACAAAATTGCCTATAATGAATACATGGCCTGGCTCCGGCGAAGAAGCGACGAGCCCCTCGACCCCGGCTATGACGCTCCCGACACCGGCCCCGACGATGACGACTCCCGCACGGCAGATGTAATGGAGGCCGTCGACGCCCTGGCGGAACCCACCCGCTCGATAATAATTCTCTTTTATTGCGAGGACCGCCCCATAAAAGAAATAGCCCAAATCTTAGGGCTAAACATCAACACGGTGAAAGTATATCTCAAACGCGGACGCGACCGCCTTCAACAAAAATTCTCGAAATGAACGACAAGGAACTGAAAACACTCATACGCGAAAACATGCGGCGCGACCCCGGCAACCCCTTCTTTACGCGCAAGGTAATGAACCGCCTGCCCGAGCCGTCGTCGTCGCCGGCAGCCCGTTGGATATTCCGCGCCACCTGGCTTGCCTGCGCAGCCATCCTCGCTGCCCTGTGGCTCGACTTCATCAACAACTCCACCGCTTCGCCCCACCCCATCCTCTCCCTCATCCTCCTCTGGTCCGCCACCCTCTTTGTAATATACACCTCCCTCCGCCGCGCAATCCACAATACATAATAATAAGAAGAAGTGGATTACATCGGTACGCAAATAAGACCAACTTCTGCTTTTATTATTTAAACAAATTGTCAAGTCTCTGCTCGATAGATGGCCTCTCGAGGTTAGTTTTCACTGGGTTGGGGTTGGCGTTATCATTTTCTTTTCTGTTCCGGTTATTAAGAATTAAACTTATGATAACAATAACGGCTATTAGCGCAAATCCAATGCAAGGAAGTATAGGAATGTAGTACTTTTCTGCGCAAATATATTCAAATTCACACCATTTGCCATTTTGTTCAGGAAAATCTTTGTCAGCAAAATAATTGCCACAATCTACATTTTGCCATACTATTTCATTTTTCCTATTTATATAGGATGTAATAGAATAGGTGTCATCTGTTTTATTTCCACTATACACCATACACAAATTTTTGCCGGCGGTTGCAACAGAGTCATATTTACATTGGGTTATAAATTCGAAGTCGTGATTTATATATCCAAATTTTCCATTGAGTTTTACGCCTGCTAAGCCATGAGAAAAAGGAGTTGCATATTCGAAAACGGGATATTCTTTATTACCTCGTGGTATAAGTTGCGTATCGACGAATACCCATTTATGATTGAGACTTACGGCAGCATAACCCTCTGAAAAACAAGTCGCGTCATCAAATACAATATCGTGTGGAAATAGTTCATTAAGAAAATATTCACTATCGATAATTCTTTGTGCATTGTCTTTAAAATCGTTCGCGTCTATAGGTTGTAAAAAATCACCACTTTTATCTATAAATCTAGCATAGCATGTAGCATCAGCACCTAAAAAATCAATCACTAATTTAGATAATCTCCTTACGGCTATTCCTTCTTTTGAATAATTTGAGTAAATATAAGCATTGTCAAGTTGATTAATAATCTTGCCATCTTCATTGACTAAACATGCCGTTTTGAAATCAATTTTTGCTATTGCGCGGTCATTATATGGGGTCTCGATATCACGGAATACAAAATCGCATACTTCGTTGCCTGTTGCGTCTATAAGTCCCCACTTTTCATTATTATTAAGCCGGACGGCAGCTCTTCCTTGATTGAATTTCTTAGCAGAAAGATACTTGGGAGATATGATGATATCCCCATTTAATCCAATATATCCATAAAGCATGGTGGTGGTATCCTGGGTTACTGCTAATCCACCATAGAAAGAAAAGTTTTTACAAAATTGAGGAAATGCATCAAGCGAATATGTAAAATTTAATAATTTTATATCAGCTGTCGTTATATTAATCTTTGCGTAAGATGGTTCTGAAAATAGGAACTTATCATCACCGGTTATATATCCATATTTAATATTTAGCACAGGATGTTTGTATAAGATGTTACCGGCAATAGTATCTATGGCGGAAGTATATATTGTATCAATCACGGCGAGAGCAACCCCACTTTTCTGTATTGGTTCTATGTATAAAAACCGTGGAGACACAATCTCATTACCTAATGAATCGATTAAGCCATATCTCCCATTTTTAGAAATTACATAACTATCAATATATTCAGGCGTATTACGGCATGATACCAACATTAGACCAATTATCAAAATGATAATCTTGAAAAGATGTTTTGCCATATTATAATTTAGAAAATCTCAATAGAATTAATAATCGCCATCCCCACTTCTTTTTGACAAACGAGATTATTTTGATCCAGTGTAAGAGTTATAATCATGGTCGTGTTGTCTTTCTTTTTTACAACATATTGAAATATGTGCATAGGGTAACCATTGAGATTAGCCGTATACTCGACCACGCTTCCATAACACCCTCCTACCATACAGTCCCGAATTTCAATTAATGAAGTCGTTATATCAAGGCCTTTAAGTTTGTCTTTTGATTGCATATATGAATTTCTTGCTAAATACGATGTCGATTCTCGAGGCTTGTCTTTTGAGACTATTATATTTATATTTGGACGGAAATCATAATCGTTTATCCATTTTTGCATTATTTGAACATTGATATTTACCCCTTGCAGTTGTGAATTCAGTTGGACGATTTCCCATGATAAAGGGTACTTGATACTGAATTTTTCGTTGGAAAATCTATTTGGCAGATTGATTCCGTTATGTTCATCTACATTGTCTGCATATATGGTTTCTTCTTCCTCTACCACTCCATATTCATTATTGGTATCGCCATTCGGCTTTACGACACCACTTGAAACAGGAGACAAATTATCCGTCTCATCATAACTGCCTTCGGTTTCATATCCTGGTTTCTGATTGGAACCGTAGCATCCGCAAAGTATAGCCGCAAAGATGACAATTATGTAAATGTATTTAAATGGGAACATAAAATCAATATAAAAACATAAACAGTTAAACGAGTTCATTGGTCTCTCTGAATCGATTGTATTTCAAATGAAGTTCTCTTTGTAGGTCTGAGGCGTAACTAATATAAGCATCCAAATCATCAAATGGCTTGTTTTCATAGTCTATTTCCACATACATTGAAATATGAATATCCAAGTCTTTACCTTGTGTATAGGAATACTCCACACCCTGAGGCCAATTCTCATAGTCATAAATAAGCCGCTCAACAAATTGCCGTTGGTCAAACGGGATATGGAAAGCATCTACTAATGTTAATCGCTGACCGTCCGGCAAATTTTCTCCTGCATAAATGCCTCGATTCAATTTACATACTACCTCTGATTTATCAGGAGACAGACGTAGGATATTACTATAAAGACTTATAGAATCCGAATCGAATTCTACGCTTTCTTTATCTGCTTTTGCACATAACAGTTTTACAAGAGATCTGCCAATGCTCCATTTGTTATATTTGATTATATGACCTATTTTCACATTGAGAAAAACAATTGCGCCGATAACTACAAAAATAATAAATTCCATATGATGATATTATTGGAATAGATTGAAAATCAATATACCTGCAAAAAGAAAGGCCCAAAAGCGACCCATCAAAATGAGTACTTCAAGAAGATGCCATCTTGATTTCCCTACTACATTGAACGTGGTGGTATCTCCATCACTTTCGTCATGGCTCTTTACAATGCATTTCAATGGAATTAATGGCACAGAGAACCAACAGAAAAATTGATAACTCCTAAAGAAACCTCCCACTTGGCCAAAAGATCCTTTCATCATTGTGCCAATTCCATTCATCGTATAGTTGTTCAAGTCTACATCCTCTTGTTCATAGCAAAAATGCCATGGAGTATCGTAATACCCGACACGGTTTAGATAAAACCTGCACAAAAGCCATAGGGAGACGTAACCGGTAATATATGAAAGCATTAGCGACGTTACGTTATTTTCAGGTTTATAGATTTCAACCAGCCTCCATGTAATTACGCCAAAAGCTATTGCTCCTAAAAGTACGACTATGGAATATATCCACACTTTCTTTGATGATGGAGGGAATATTTCTGTTAAAGTTCTACTTTCACAGATGTGTTTCTTTATGAGATTCATAATTCATAACAATTTAATTAGGCCATATATTCCTTTAACCATTTATGTAGATAATATGGCATTGTACATTCTATTGCGATATTATGTTGACGGCTTTCGATATACGCTTTTTGCCTCAAACTTTCAATAACTTCTGGCATTTCATCCTCACTGAATTGTGTTGTAATATGACTGACACATGTGGCTTTTAGGTTATGGATTGAACAGTCAAATCTTGCCGTCATTTGCCTGAATACAGATAATCTTTCATTAAGTTCATTAACGGACAAAAGATTAAGGTTTTCATCAGTCAAATATTCAATAAAACCTGCAATTTCATTATGTGTAGACTTGTATCTTTCCCAAGGGGATAGTGAATTCTGTGATTGAACGTTAAAAGTTTTGTTTGGCAAGTTGGTTGCTTGATTGGATTCCGATGTCGCCAAAGACATTAAGAACGACCATATTTTACTAATTGCACCTAACGCCAAGGGAGCAAGTATACCAATAATGCCTCCGCATACAAATAATTCTACAATGCCTTGGCTTTGTCCTGCATAGGACGGAAAAACGGATAAAATTAAAAACAGAGAGAAAAATAATAATTTTAGATACATAATATATCTTCTCTTGCCTCGGGACCTTCTCGTTGGCGGTTAATTGGTGGGGGATAAAGAAAAAGCGTGAGAGTCTGTACTGTTGCCCGTTCCACAGTTAGAGGCCTTCGCATTGCCCTGATTCGTTGAACGAGCAACTTGCAGAGGCCTCACGCAGAATATGATATATGCTGCCATTGCCCCACGCTCACGCGTAGGTGCAGACGGAATATACATATCCACATAAGTCATCTACCGTTTGCTGCATTCTTGACTTTACCAAAGAAATTTTCCAGATTTCAAGCAGTCAAGAAAGAGCGTCGAGTAAACTCTAACTTTGCAGCAGCAAGTGGGAAAATGGCAAATTCGTCTTAAAAAAGCCAAGAGAGGCGGTCGGATTTTAACCGAAATCTTATGAAGCTAAATCAGTCTTTATTACCTTTGTTGTAAAAAGG